>ERZ773077.71-NODE-71-length-69145-cov-8.342466_pt1 | contig 69145 bp, 60 predicted proteins | sample MGYA00580612_ERZ773077 | MGnify/ENA primary metagenome ERZ773077 (study PRJEB29015, sample SAMEA2737971) | human oral metagenome | biome: human oral; feature: human-associated habitat; material: dental | place: China | collected 2021 ...
CATGGCGCGGTGAATACGTTCCCGGGCCTTGTACACACCGCCCGTCAAGCCATGGGAGTCTGGAGTACCTAAAGTCCGTAACCGCGAGGGTCGGCCTAGGGTAATACAGGTGACTGGGGCTAAGTCGTAACAAGGTAGCCGTACCGGAAGGTGCGGCTGGAACACCTCCTTTCTGGAGTTCTGAAAATGGGCTTTAGTATAGTTAGTGTAGTATGTACGTATGCGATGAGTTAGGCTTTATCCCGCGAGCGAATGCTACTCGCTTCTGCTGTCATATCAATCTTATCTCTCCCATAGAAGAGGTGATGCCTGAGTGGTATCACCTCTTTTTCGTTTTCCCCCTTGTAGCTTTGTTTCTTGGGCTACGTTACATCCTTGTTTTCATTATCTTTGTGCGCTTCTCTATAGTCTTATCCCCTTAGGTGAGGAGATTTAGAGGAGTAGAACCAAATTATAATCTATCATAAAGATGGCTACACCCACACCTAAAGCTAAGACACGTACCTACTACGGAGAGTATACACTTAAGCATTGGATTGATCTAATTCTGTCTAAGAGTATTATTCTCCCCGAATATCAGCGTTCCTTCGCTTGGAAGGAGGAAAAAATAGATCAGTTTATAGCCTCCTTACAGAAAGGGGACTACATCCCACCGGTGACGATAGCTGCAGGTAAAGAAGGAAAGATGGACGTGAATTTGATCCTGGATGGACAGCAACGTCTGACTTCTATATTACTTGCGGCTTTAGAGCATATGCCTGTGGCAAGGAACTTTCCACTTGAAAAATCCCTCTCAGAAGAAAGCATATCAGGGCATGATTTAGAGGACGAGGAGGACGAGGATGATGAGCCTGAAATATCCAGAGATGCTACTATTGCGTGGAGTTTTCGCATCATGCTGAAGGAATCGGATAACAAGGATAGAAAGGCAGTCAAAGAGACCTTGGCCCAGGATGATAGATACAAGAAGAAGACCTTTTTAGCTTTGAACGAGAAGGAGCTGGAAGACTTCTTGGAGAACACATATCTAGGATTCCTATATATAGTTCCCAGTGATAGCTCTGCTAATTCTCAGCAGCTCTTTGCTAAACTCTTTCGTAGTATTAACTATGGAGGGGAGAGGCTCTCTCGTGAAGAAAGTCGTAGAGCTTTGTATTACCAAGACTTGACGCTGACGAGTTACTTCGAGGGACAGTTAGATGATAATGAGAAGACGGATGTTCTAGAAGGTATTCTTATTCCTGATAATTCAGGAGGAACAAAGAAGTTAGACTGGTTACGCTATCTGTCTATTTTGACCCAGAAGAGTCTTAAAAAAGCGCCTCTAAGGGGATATCAAAAGGAGGAGTCCCGTGAAGACTTTTATGAGGATTATATAGCATATATACAGGGGCTCGATCAAAAGGATAGAAAGGATAAGTTCGACGAGTTCAAGGAAGAGGATTTATATAAGAAAGGACTCTGGAAGGATCGCTATCGCAATCTGCATCAACATGTTGTTAAACTTAGAGACAGGATGGGACAATTCTCATCCGTGATAGATGCAGACTACTGGTTATTTGGACTAATTCATAGTGTTTTATTTGAAGGGAAATCTTTGAGGGATGGTTGTGAGGATGACCTAAAGCGTAAGATTCAGAATAAAATTTTCTCAGCTAAAGCCTCTCGAGAGCATAAGAAGGATCCTAATCGTCTCCAATTTGTTCGCCAACGTCTTAATGAATCAATAGAGATCTATAGAGAGTATGTATCATAGTATCCATTCAGAGTTTATCGAGACTCCACTAATCGAGATTTTGAAAGAGGGGGTGCAGGCCTGCCGTCCTCTTGGAGTCGGGATTCACACTGAACCCATGAAGGAGTACTTCCTTTCTTCGCTTTTTCTTCGTATGACGGGGGCCCAAGAGCAAAAGCTTAAGTGTATTTGCTGGGAGTTAGCAACCCATGATTATGACTTTAGAAATGATTATCTAAAGGATATAGGGGATCCTAGAAAGTATGGCGAATTCTCATCCTTTACTCAAAGGGAGAGGGTATATAATGATTTGCTTCGCCAATTGTTCCTACTTAATGAAGGCAACAGGCCTCGTTGTACCTGCTTAGAGAATTATAAGAAGTTCTCGCAGAGTGTTTACACGAGGGTAAAGGTGCAGCTAGAGAAAGAACCATTATGTTCTTGGCTACAAAAAGAAATACAGGATCTAGAGGACACTAATATCATGACAGATCCTAATAATGCTCCAACTTCCCCTTCTACCTTCTCTGCTCGTGAGAAAGAGTGGCCATCAGATACATATAAACTATTTCGAAAAGATCTTCGATCTATTTATGATTTAGTCGTAAAGCAGCATCGTAATAAGTGTGCTCATAACTTAACGTCCGTCCAAAATCATCTCCCTAATCTAGATCAACTAAAGAAGCCTGGCTATCTTCGACAGAACTATGTCTATCGCTTTGTTATTCTTATCCTCATTGATGAAATCTTTATCGAGCTATACAAGAGGTATAAGGAGCTTGTGGAGAGAAGTCCATGGTATTAGTATTTCTCTCCCCATATCCTTATGTTGGAGGGGACTAAAAGCTGTACCTTTGCGGGGAATGAAGCTTAAGAGAGATGAATAAGGATCAAGAATACTTAGAGCGGTACACGGGCGAGCTAGAGGGACTCCTCTTGCGTTTGGCGCAAGAGGAGGGCTTGCTCGGCAAGCAACTCCTCGAGACAGAGGACCTGACAGAGCTTTACCTCGATGTCGTGAAGTCCTACCTCGGGGATGCTGTACCGGACTTCGAGCAATATCCGCTGGTATCGCTGGGGTGGATTGCCTTCGTGGGAATGGCTCTGGCGATGCAGTGGGATGCGGACTGGGAGCATTATGGTGCCTTAGGAGGCGAGCAGCTCTATCTCCAGCTACGTCAGCCTAGGGGTTGGGATGAGCTCGATGAGTATGTGATGCAGGAGGTCTTGGGGCTAGAGGCTGGTGGTGAGGAGGAGCGTCGCTATACGAACTTCCTTCGTCGTGCAGCAGAGCAGATGCATAGTGCGTTGATGCACGAGCAGGCAGAGCCGTCGAGCCCGCTAGCCTTCCGCCTCTATACGCAAAGCCTGTATGTGCTCTATCGGCTGGGAGTCAGCCTCGGCCTAGCCTTCATGGGCTACCGCTATGAGCGGACGACCTTGCCCAACTAGGGGCGAAGGCTGGGCTTGGGAGCTTGATTCGGCTACTATCCCCCTTAATACAAAGGTGGAGAGGTGCGGAGAAAGGGGAATTTGTAGTATCTTTGCGCTCAGTCTCACAGCGAGCCCAGATGGCGGAATAGGTAGACGCGTTGGTCTCAAACACCAATGGACGCAAGTTCGTGCCGGTTCGATCCCGGCTCTGGGTACATGGGATAGACATCCCGACACCATATCTTATCCTTTATTCCCAGTACTCTACAGGTAATTTACCGGTGAGGGTACTGGGAAGTTTGTTTTATCTTCTTTCTGAGCCTGCCTGTTTAGCATTAGGTTGCGTAGGCAAGTGAACAGGCCTAGGGTATACCAGCGGTAATAGTGAAGTAGCCTCCTGCAGGTGATAGCGCCCTAGTCATATTAATTTATAGTCCTAAAGGCAGCATAGGAGCTAGGTCGCATAAAAGTCTCTAAGGAGGAACATACAATCCGGATAATAGCTAAGATTTCCTCCCTAGCTGGCTGAGCTGGGGCAAAAGAGTAGGGGAGAGCCACACCCTAGGTGTGGCTCTCCCCTATTTCGTTGTGTCAAGGTCTAGACTTTAGCTAGAGCTCTCCACCCTCCTCGAAGTCTTCAAATCCTCCCTCGACGGAGAAGGAGACTAGGATAGAGAGAGGGGTGCAAGGTAACGTGATCACCTCTATCTCGGGGCGTTCATATGGAATCCGTTTCATAATGGTGTGCATAATATAATGAGAGGTGAGATGTGCTTAGTAGTTCTTGATGAGACGAACACTTGCATGCTTGCCTTCGGGGAGCGCATTAAGGTTACCAGTGAAGGCTGGAGCGAAGATAGCGTCATTGTATCCGTCAGGCTTCTTGTTGGGGCTGGTTGGGAGGAACCATTCTCTATAATCTGGGTAGTACTTAGCCCCAGCGAGTACGTAATAGGTCTCTCCTGCAGCCCTAGCGCTTGCTGGAGCAGGCGTTGTCGTAGAGGTCCAGTACGTGCCCCAATTACCGACCTGATAGGGGGCGTTGATATTCTCCGCTGCTGAGATTAGAATATCCCCTGTTGCCTTATCCTTTACTCCGGCGAAATATCCACCAGCGAAGGGTAGGTAGCGTACGACTTCATTAGGATCCTGGGTGCTCCACCAGCTTTCATTGGCTATATCGGCTATTTTAAGGGTTGAGCTTGGCCCGAGGTAGCGAGAGCGGATGCAGTAGAGGTAGCCCGTATGATCCTTGGGGTTCTGTATCACTTCGTAGCGCCAAGCAGAGAAGAAGGTACTCGTAGAGTGATTCATATTATGCCCTCTGAATCGTAGCCCATAGAAGATGTTAGTTTCGTGGTATGCATTCAATGGACCGGGATAATAGTCCGACTTCGTGGTACCTTGATTGACGTCAAAGAAGAGGCTTCCTAAGAGCGCCTCATCCTTGGCCGAAATGCTAATACCTGTTGCCTTAGGGAGTCCAGCATTTGCTAGTCCGATGATCATCTGCCACTCTTCTTGGCTTGGGAGATGATAGCCATGCTGATTATCTGCAATAGCACGTGCACTGGCATGAGTGTACATCTGGTGCCCTTGGTTGGAGTGATTATTAGCCCGATGGGGAGCTGTTCCTACGAAGTTATATTCATCGAGGAGATCTAGGATCATCCGAGGGCGATCTACCGTGGCAACGACCCAGTTGGATGTCCCTCTCTTGAGCGACTTGGCTTGAGAGCGAGAGGGCATAGATGCCGTGGTAGCACCTGCGGATGTGGCTTGGGTGGCTTTATCTATAATACTCCAGCCTGTAGTTGTGAAGGTGCTTCCTGTCTCCTGCTCTGGGTAAAGCCAGAGTAGATAGTATCCAGAGTCTTCTCCGCCAGCAGGGATTTCAGCTCCAGCGGAGAGGCTGACTGAGACAGAGTTCCCACCTGATTCTCTAGCGTAGGTAGGCTTGTCATTGCCCTTTCCGCCCTTAAGGGAGAAGATCACAGACGAGCTCGCATTATTTAGTGTGAAGCTAAGTCCTCGCACCTCGATAGATGCGTAGCTTAGGTTATTCTTGGTGCGGATGCGCAGGAGTGTCCCAAGTGGCTTAAAGGAGAGAGGTAAGGCCTGTGCTACACCACCATCACCGCCCTCTTCTCGGATCTCTAGCTTTGTCCACTCAGAGATATAGGGGACATCAGTGAGCTTGATCTCTTGGCCTTCTGATACTCGGGTCAGCGCCTTATTTCCATTTGAGGAGTTTTCAGAGCTGAATCGTATGCGTGTCTTATCGAGACCACTTTGATTCATACGCTCTCCACCGAAGACTACGAGCAGATACCACGTCTGTCCCTTGGTGAAGCCAAATTTCTTGTCGGCACTGCCCCCTGTCTTGTCATCACTTTGATCATAGAAGTCTACCTTAGAGTTGGCACCCCGTTCGACCTTGAGCTTGCCATTCTTTTGTCCCGTGAAAGTGACGTCGCCATAGTAGCATTTCTCCTGCCCTTCTTGTCTGAGGAAGCAGCGAGCCTTGTATTCTTGGTTTTCCTTTACGTTTACCTTGAGCGCTCCCTTTGAGCCAACCTTAAAGTCTAGTTCGAAGTCTCCACGTAGCTCGGAGAGCGCACCCTCGGCCTCGAGGTCAAGAGTGAAAGCGGGGCGCTCCTCAGGGACAGGAGGTGTCTTGGGCCCTATTGGTTCTCCCTCTGAGGAACAAGCGTACAGGGAAAGACCTAAGGCAAGGCAGAGCCCTAGCCTAATCTGTGATTTCATAATTATGTAGTATCATTAAATAATGTGTGCGCATGAGCCCCAGACAACCCCTATCGCTAGGCGAGCAGGGTCTCTATGCTCTGTGTGTGCTGTGTGTATATGTGCAGGCCCGTTTATGGGTGAGACATCAGTCTCGGCAGTGGGGCATGCAGAGGGGAAGAGAGGGCATATAGCCTCTGTACCAAGACATACCTCGGCCTGTGCGAGGGGCTTTTCCCCTCCCATAGACACAGATAATATGAGGTTGAGTGCTCGGTGTGTTCATTATCGTGTGTAGTGTGACGTGTGTTGCGTTACTGGGGCAAAGGTACAAAATATATAATATCCTTACACACTATCCCTTACTTTCTCTTCTTGGGATGCTCTACTTTCAGCTTTCTTGAGCTTAATTGGGACGGGAGGTAGTGAGGTCTATATGCCTTCGTACGGCTGTGCTCTGATGTGCTGTGTGGAGGGCATTTCGAGAGGGCAAAAGTGAACATACCGAGAAGGCTTGATCGAACATATAATGAACGTCCCAGTCACCTTACATAGGTGATGGGGGCGTTCATACCGAGTCCGCCTAAGGGCTCTCGGTATGTTCATTTTTGCCCTCTCGGGGTGCTTGATATAGAGTTGGTTATGGAGAGAGGTTTTTGGGTGTTTGGTCTTTGGTTTCAGGGCGTGGCTAAGAGACCGAACCATCCCCCCCTTGTTCCCAAGGTGTCTTCACCTTTCACCCTTATGAGGTATATCCATGAGACTTTCTCTGTGCGGCTCTCTATCGTTAGGGCCTCTTTTCCTTTTCTCCTTCTTATAGGATGCTAGGCAGGAGGCAGCACCTATCTGGCTCTCTAGCCCTATTGTATCAGAGACGCCACATGAAATCACTATAGAGCTGGGGGGCAAGGTAGCCGAAGAACATACATACACAAAGATAGAAGTATCTGAGTCCTAGGTGTAGAGATACGGAGCGTATCCCTACTACCTAGGAGGGGGGGAGTATACACATGTGTATACCCTAGTGTACTCACGTGTATACAACTGTATACCCACGTGTACACTACCTCGCTCTCAGTATGTCCTCGGTAGGCACTCTTATTGAGCTCCTCTTGGGGCTAATACCTAGGTATTCAAGGGATAGACTAAGCCCCACTCGGATATGAGACCTAATATCCCCAAAGAGCCAAAGAGTGGAGTGTACGAAAGAGATCATGCGCCGCCCCCACCTCATTTTATGGAGGTGCTACACCTATAATATATACGCGTAATATATACGCGCGCGAGAAGGGGAAGGGGTAGGTCTCGTCGAGTGGGAAGGAGGGAGCTCGGTCCCTCATGGCGTATATGTGATATGTCGTATGCGAGGGGACTAGGCTTTTTCTCTTTTTGTCGTATCGCCTTCGGGGGTAGTGTAGAGTGACTTAGGTCTAAGGGTACGTTAAGTGAGGGCTTTTTGGTAACTTTGGAGCATCGTGTATAAATCATTTGCAAGGATAATTAAAGATAAATACGTGAAACCTAAGATACAAATCTCCACACAGTCTCTGCGTGAGCACCTCCCGAAGGTTGGGGGGATTCTCATCTTGTTTGTTTTCCTCGCTCTTGCCTACTTTGTTCCCGCTGTCTTCGAGGGTCGTGAACTCTTCCAGCAGGACGTAGCGGGTGCCAGCGGGAATGCCTCCGACGTACACCGCTTCGCCGAGGCCACAGGAGAGGTCTCCTACTGGACGAATAGCCTCTTCGGAGGGATGCCGATGTATCAGATCTCACCTTCCTATCCTTCGCTCTATGTGATCAGCAAGGTGCAGAGCATACTGACGCTCCAGTGGCCCTTCTGCCTACTGCCTGGATATAGCTGGTTACTCTTCGCCATGCTGGGGGGCTTCTACCTCTTCCTCAGAGCTCTACGTCTCGGGCGGCTACCCTCTGTGCTGGGAGCCGTGATGTGGACCTTCTCGAGCTACTTCATCATCCTCGTGGTGGCAGGGCATATCTGGAAGCTCATGACGCTGGCCTTCATCCCTCCTACCATCGCTGGTATCATCTACACCTATCGGGGACGCTACCTGCTGGGGGGGGCGCTGACGGCGCTCTTTGCCTCGCTACAGATCTTGTCGAACCACGTGCAGATGAGCTATTACTTCGCCTTCCTCATCCTCTTCCTCATCCTCGGCTACCTCTGGGAAGCGGTGAAGGGACGTCAGCTACGTCGCTTCGTCTTCGCTAGCCTCGTCACGCTGGGCTCGGGGCTGATCGCTCTCGGTATCAATAGCTCCAACCTCTACCACACCTATGAGTATGGCTCTGAGACCATCCGTGGGGGGAGTGAGCTCACGACGAGCCCGGATGATAAGATGGCGGGCAAGGCAGAGGCTACAGCCACAGGTCTAGACAAGGACTACATCACAGCCTGGAGCTATGGCAAGGGCGAGACCCTTACCCTGCTCGTACCGAATGTCTATGGAGGGGCAACGGGTGCTCTCGGGGAGAACCTCTCCGCTATGGAGCGTGTGCCAGCTGACTATAGGCAGATCATCGGTGGTCTGAACCACTACTGGGGGGATCAGCCCTTCACGGCAGGTCCCGTGTATGTGGGAGCCTTTGTCCTGCTCCTCTTTATCCTAGGGATCTTCATCGTCCAGGGGCCACTGAAGTGGGCTCTGCTCGGCGGGACACTCTTCTCGGTCTTCCTCGCTTGGGGGCACAACATGATGTGGCTGACGGATCTCTTCATAGACTATGTACCTCTGTATAACAAGTTCAGGACGGTGTCCTCAATCTTGGTCGTAGCGGAGTTTACGATACCTGCGCTAGCAGTCCTCGCCCTTATCCAGTTCGTCCGTGAGCCTAGAGCCGTGCTACAGAATAAGGTTGCCCTCTGGGTAAGCCTTGGCCTGACGCTTGGTCTCTCCCTCATCTTGGCACTCATCCCAGGCACGTTCTTTAGCCTCATGAGCGATCAGGAGCAGGATATGTTCCGTCAGGCGATGGGCAATAGCCAGCTCCCCATACCGAGCATCATGGCCAGCCTCAAGGATGCCCGTGCGAGCATCGTCTCATCGGATGCCTGGCGCAGCGTCTTCGTCCTCCTGCTCTCCCTAGGTGTATGTGCCCTATATGTGTGGGGCAAGATCAAGTCCCCCGTCCTCTACATCCTCATCGGCGTCATCACGCTCGGTGACCTATGGCTCGTGGACAAGCGTTACCTGAACGATGAGCACTTCATCGACAAGGCACTCGTAGCCCAGCAGGCTAAGCCCATCACCGATGCCGACCGTCAGATCCTGCTGGATAAAGACCCTCACTACCGAGTGATGAACCTCTCGGTCAATAGCTTCAATGACGCTACGACCAGCGCCCATCACCGTAGTATCGGTGGCTATCACGCTGCCAAGCTCCGCCGTTACCAAGACCTCATCGAGCACCAGCTATCCAAGCAGAATATGGAGGTCTATAATATGCTCGATACTCGCTACTTCATCCTCCCCGATAATGCCTCGGGTAAGCTCCACGTAGAGCTCAACGAGGAGGCTTTCGGTCCTGCTTGGTTTGTCGATCAGATCCAGTGGGTAAAGAATGCTGATGAGGAGATGAAGGCACTCGAAAACACACCCCTTCAGAATAAGGGGATCGTGGACGAACGATTCCGCCCTATGCTGAAGGACTACCAGCCCATCGCAGCCAATGATACGGTGATGCCAGAGCCTATCGTCGAGCTACGTAGCTACACACCTAATAAGGCTACCTACCGCACTACTACTACACACCCCCGCCTCCTCATCTTCTCTGAGGTCTATTACCCTCATGGCTGGAAGCTCATGCTCGATGGAAAGCAGGAGCTCCCTCTGATACGAGCTGACTACGTACTGCGTGCAGCTTACATCCCAGCAGGGACACACGAGCTAGAGATGACCTTTGATCCATCCTCCATCCACCGCACCGAGCTCATCGCTGGGGTCAGCACGGCTCTCTTGATCTTGCTCCTGGTCGGCGCGCTACTCTCTGCTCTCTTCTTCCCTAGGCCTGCCAAAGGTGAGGAGGGCTCTACACACTAGCTAACTTAAATATTAACTCCATAAATACTATCAACTAATGATCAAGAACGTAATCATCACAGCTACGCTCTCCCTGACAGCACTCGTCATCCTGAGTAGCTGTGGAGCTAAGCTGCGTCCGCTCACAGCTGATCAGGCTAAGGCTGAACCTCAGCCCCTCGAGCTCGTCGGTGGTAAGGTACCCGGTACAGTGCACCTCACCTTCCCAGCTAAGTGGTTCCCCAAGAACGCTGAGCTGACTATCATCCCTGTCATCCGCTACCAAGGCGGTGAGAAGTGGGGCGCAGAGACGACCTTCCAGGGTGAAAAGGTACAGGGCAACGAGCGGGTAGTCCCCTACCGTGAAGGCTCCAACTCTACCGTTACCTTCTCTATCCCTTACCAGCCTGCTATGGCCAAGAGCGAGCTCTATCTGAGCTTCAAGGGTAAGCAGGGCAAGAAGATCGTCCCACTGCCTGACCTCAAGGTCGGTGATGGTGTCGTCGCTACCGAGGCACTCGCTACCATCGCTGGTGTCACCCCAATGACCGCCCCTGATGGCTTCCAGCGTATCATCCAGGAGGCCTATGATGCCAATATCATGTTCCAGATCCAGCAGGCCAACGTCCGTCCGACCGAGCTGAACAAGGACGAGGTGCAGGAGTGGCAGAACACCGTACAGAATGCCAAGGAGACCACTAATCAGGAAGTATCCGTAGAGGTGCAGGCCTATGCCTCTCCAGATGGTGGACAGGAGCTGAACGAGAAGCTCAGTGCCTCTCGTGAGCGCAACACCACCTCTGCCCTCAAGAGTCGCTTCAAGAAGGAGAAGCTCCAGGATGTCGCTATCGACGCCCACTACACCGCTCAGGACTGGGAGGGCTTCAAGGAACTTGTAGAGAAGAGCGACTACCAGGACAAGGACCTCGTCCTACGTGTCCTCAGCATGTACCCAGACCCCGAGCAGCGTGAGCGTGAGATCAAGAATATCTCCAGCGTCTTCAGCAAGCTCGCAGAGGAAGTCCTACCTAAGCTCCGTCGCTCTCGCCTCGTAGCTAATGTCAAGATCATCGGTCGTAGCGACGAAGAGATCCAGAAGACACTCAAGGAATATCCTAGTGCCCTCTCCGTAGAGGAGCTCCTCTATGCCGCTACGCTCATCGACGATCCTCAGCAGCAGGAGAACATCTACAAGATCACCGTGCAGAAGTATGGCAACGACTATCGTGCCTACAACAACCTCGGCTCTATCTACCTCCAGCGTGGCGACTATGCTACGGCTAAGTCTTGGTTCGAACGTGCCCTACAGAAGAAGGACAACGCAGAGAGCAAGGTGAACCTCGGTCTGCTCGCCCTCAACGATGGTGACGTCGCTAAGGCTACCTCGCTTATCGCTCAGGGTAGCACGCTCCCAGGTGTTGGTCAGGTGCTCGGTTACCTCTACCTAAGTCAGGGTGACTATGCTAAGGCTGAGACTACCTACGGTGACTACGCTAGCAACAACGCTGCTGTCGCTCAGATCCTCAATCGCAACTACAGCAAGGCCCTCGCTACGCTCTCCGCTGTAGCTAAGCCTAATGCCCTCACAGAGTATCTACGTGCCATCATCGGTGCTCGTACCAACGATGCATCCTCGGCTGTAGCTGCACTACAGAAGGCTGTCGCTCTCGATCCTAGCCTCAGGACACAGATCGCTAACGACCTAGAGTTCGCAGGCCTTCGTGGTCGTGCAGACTTCGCTGCGATCGTATCTCGCTAAGGCATAACCTTCCCCTAGGGCTCTCTCATCTACACACGGATAAGTATCCTTAGCTAAGGAGAGCCCATATATAAGCGACAAGCCCCGATGGCCATCTGACCATCGGGGCTTGTCGCTTATACGTGGGCTACACCAGCCTCTATGCTGGGTGCTTGTCTCTATGCGGTACTGCTACCTACTACCTCTGGGTGCCCTTAGCTCGGGTGGGCTAGAGCGCAGAGGCGATCACCTGCTGCGCCAGACGAGCCGAGGCGGGGATGTGTGCTGGAGGGGTACCCTGCTCACTCATGTGGAAGGCTGGATGGATCGTCAAGATGATCTTGTGGGGGTGGGGGAGGTAGTGCCCACGAGGGAGGACGGCAAAGGCTCCACTGATCGTCACGGGCAGGATGGGGGCATCTAGCTCTGAAGCAATCACGAAGGCTCCCTTCTTGAAGCGTGTCATCTCACCCGTGAGCGTACGACTGCCCTCGGGGAAGATGAAGATGGAGTTGCCCGAGGCCAGTACCTTCTTAGCATCTTCTATCGTACGCTGGATGGAGGAGGGCTTCGTCTCATCTACGAAGATGAAGTGCGCAGCTTCACACGCTCTCCCTACGAAGGGGAGCTTGCGTAGCTCCTGCTTGAGTACCCACTTGAAGGGGATACCTATATACCCATTGAGAGCGAAGATGTCATAGGCACCCTGATGGTTCGCCACGACGACAGAGGGGGCGTCTCGAGTAGGGAGGTTCTCCCGCCCTCTCACCTCCACTCGGCATAGCGAGACAGCTAGGCACACACGTGACCAGATGCCTGTCGTCTGACTGATGAAGGAGGCTGGGACGTGCAGGTAGCTACTGATGATGATCACGATACAGCATAGCAGAGTAGCTAGTATCAAGAGTGGCCCCCCGATGCAGATGAAGTAGAGGAGATAGAGGAGGCGAAGGGGGGAAGGGATACGTTGCATAGCGGTGTATATGTGTGGCTTGTCTTAGTCTTGGGCGATGGCGTGTAGGTAGGTGGCGAGCTTGGTGACAGCACGTCCACGGTGGCTGATGCTGTTCTTCTCCTGCTCACTGAGCTCGGCATAGGTACGATCGTAGCCTTCGGGTCTGAAGATCGGGTCGTAGCCGAAGCCCTGCCCTCCGTGACGAGTCAGGGTAATCTCTCCGTCGGCACGTCCCTCGAAGAAGTGCGTCCCGAGCTCATCGATCAGTGCAATGACGGTACGGAAGTGTGCGACACGTGGCTCGGGGATGCTCGAGAGGCGATCGAGTAGTAGGGCGACGTTCTCCGCTGGGGTAGCATGTGGCCCTGCGAAGCGTGCCGAGTAGACACCTGGAGCACCATCCAAGGCCTCAACCTCTAGCCCCGTGTCGTCGGCGAAGCAGTAGACGCCGTACCGCTGGTAGATGTATTCGGCTTTCATTAGGGCATTGCCCTGTAGGGTATCGGCTGTCTCGGGTATCTCATCGTGACAGCCTAGCTCATCGAGGCTTATGATCTCGACCTTGCCTGCCAAGATAGAACGTATCTCGGCGAGTTTGTGCGCGTTATTACTCGCAAATACGAGTTTTTTCATACATTTGCTTCTATTAAGATACATGTATAGGAGCCAATAGCTCAGTGACAAAAGTAACTATAATCGGCCTATAAATGGATATAGAACGCTTTAGGGAGGAGTGTCTCATGCTCCCTTATGCAGAGGAATCGCTTCCCTTCGGTGACGACCTATTGGTCTTCAAGGTCAAGGGGCGCATCTTCGCTATCCTGCCTCTCGACGAGGATGAGCCTAGTGTATCCCTCAAGTGTGATCCCGATCGCTGCGAGGAGCTCCGTGCACACTATGACGCTGTGATCCCGGGCTACCATCTGAATAAGCGACACTGGAATAGCGTCTATCTCGAGCGTGACCTGCCTGCCGATCAGATCCTACACCTCATACGTCACTCCTATGACCTCGTCGTGGCTAAGCTCCCCAAGGCTGTACGCCTAGAACTACAAGATCAAATACCCATCTCCAAATAAATAATCATTCACCTCATGGACACCTCACTCCTAGAATTCATTGATCAGGTAGAGAGCACTAATACCTACCTTAAAGAGCAGATCGCCTCTGGCCGTCAGCTCCCACAGCTGCATACGGTCGTCTGTCGCCAGCAGACAGCTGGACGTGGTATGCGTGGCAATAGCTGGACTTCTCGTCCAGGTGATAGCCTGACCTTCTCTATCCTCCTACGCTCTGATCTACTGCAGGGCAAGCAGCAGTTCGCCGTATCTGAGCTAGCCTCCTGGGCGGTCATGCGCACCTATGCCTCCTATATGACCGACGAGCAGAAGACCAAGCTCAAGGTCAAGTGGCCTAACGACATCTTCTACGAGGATCGCAAGCTCGCGGGGATCCTCATCGAGCATAGCCTCACGGGGCAGCACGTAGACTATACCGTCATCGGGATCGGTATGAATATCAACGATGAGAGCTTCCCTCCCGAGCTCCCTACCGCCGTATCACTGCGTATGATCACGGGGCGTAGCCTAGAGCCTATGGAGGTCTTGATTCGACTCCATGAGCAGATAGCACTCCTGCTCCCTGACTTCCTACTCGGTCGCTATATGGATGTGCACCGCCACTACATGAAGCATCTCTATCGTGGGGAAGGCTTCCATCTATTCACAGACATCAACGGCCAGTTCCGTGCACAGATCAAGGATGTGACGGCAGAGGGACGACTCGTCCTACAGCGTGAGGATGGCTGGGAGCGTGCCTACGCCTTCAAGGAAGTCCGCTTCGATGCTGAGTAAGGCCGAGCTCAAGACCCTACGTTCCCTGCATGATGCCAAGGGACGGACGGCCGAAGGCTCCTTCATAGCAGAGGGGCTAAAGGTCATTGAGGAGCTCCTCGGCGCATTCCCTTGCTCGCTACTTATTGTAAGCCTTGCCCTGGCCGATGAGGCCAAGGCAAGGCTTCTTCATCTCTCCCCCGAGGCTCTCCCCCAGCGTGTGGAGGTCGTGCCCGATAGCTTCGACTGGGGACGTATCAGTACGCTCCGTCAGCCTCAGGGTGCACTCGCCGTCTTTGCCCTCCCTGCCACGATGGCTACTGGTGCGATGGCAGAGGGAGTGATAGGGGCTGGGTCTACACCTGCGGGGCTGTCCCTCTTCCTAGATCGTATACAAGACCCTGGCAACCTCGGGACGATCCTGAGGAGTGCAGACTGGTTTGGGGTGCAGGATGTCTTCCTAGCTCCAGGGACAGCCGATCCCTATGCCCCCAAGGTGGTGCAGGCTACTATGGGAGCTCTGGCTCGGGTACGCCTACACCGAGTGGCAGATAGCCTTACCTTCCTTAGGCGCTACGAAGGAGAGCTTCTCGGTACCTTCCTCGACGGCGAAGACCTCTACACCGCTACGCTTCCTCCCGCCTCTTCTCCCCATCTGCTGATCATGGGTAACGAGGGGCAGGGCATACACCCCGAGATAGCCTCGATCGTAGGACGTCGCTTGACGATCCCAGCCTACCCGAGGGATAGGGAGCATACGGAGTCCCTGAATGTCGCTATTGCCACGTCTCTCCTCCTCGCAGAGCTAAGACGTAGAGGCTAGCCTTAGCCTTGTTCGTTCCTCGTCCCCGTATTTGATAGGGACACTTCGGACTTGGAGCTCTGCCGTAAGACTTAGCTAAGGGAGATAGGCTCTAGCGAGCGAAGCCACCCCACGAGACAGATTTATGCTGTCTCGTGGGGTGGCTTCTTTGTTTTCCTTGGGCGACTTCATTCCTTTAGAGGGGAGGAGCGTGGCTCTGTGGGGGACTTCATGCCTTCTGTAGTTTGGATAGGGGATAGGGCTAGTAGCGTGCTGGTGAAGTCCGTACCCCTTCCCTAGGTGACTTGTTTGTCTGTGAGTATGTCGCTCTTGACTAGTGGGTTGTGTGGCTTCAGTGATTAGGCTAGAACGACATAGGTATGAACGCTCTATTATACACGCGTGTATACACTACTGTACACGCGTGTACACTCTTGTGTACACACGTGTACACTATCCCGAGCATACTGAGTGCTTCGTAGGGCTCTCGGTAAGCCGTCGGCTGGGGAAGTCCTTGGGTCGCTGGTACTCGGAGTGTACTGCCTCTAGGATAGCGAAGTATATGAGAGGCTGGTGTGCAAGGTATGGGCTCTGCGGAGCGTGTGGAGATAGCAGTGTGGGGGCTTGAGGGTGGCTGTTTGGGGGAGTGGATGGCGGTAGGAGCAGAGGTGTTTGAAGGGTCTTGTTCGTAGAGTAGGGAGGGGGAGATTGGTGCTGGGAGGTGAGGTGTCTTTAGGCGAGAGGAGGGTTGAGGAGGTGGGTGAGATGTCCCCTCTTGGGGGAATTGGGAAAAAGGCGTAGAGACGCTATCTTTGTAAGGACGGAGGGAGATTGTTCGGAGTCTCAGATGCCTTCTCCCGAAGTCGCTAGACCGCTGATATACGGACCTATATAACATGACTATGTTTCGCCTTCGCTCCATCTTGGTCTACCTAAGTGTGGGCTTCCTTACCTCTCCTCTCTGGGGGCAGGGGCATTACCTCGCAGAGCAACCTTCTCGTACCAGCCTAGATGCCTATGGTGATCGCCTTTCCCTTCGGCTCACGGCTGAGGGCTTCTTTCGCAATAATGAATACGCCTCCGACCTAATCGCCGACTATACGCTCCCTGGCTACCGACTAAGTGCTGACTTGGGCTTCCGTCCCGATACACAGCTGCCCGTTGAACTACGTGTAGGGGTGGAGAATATCTATTACTGGGGCGCACTGCGCTATCCCTCTGCCATCGCCTATCAGGATGTACCCTACTGGAGTGGGGAGGGAGGACGCTATACGAGACTTCGCCTGCGCCCGTTCTTCCAGGCCTCGATCCTGCCTGTGCGGGGGCTTGCGATCCTGCTGGGGATGCTAGAGGGTGGAGCACGGCATGGACTCATCGAACCTATCTACAACCCCGAACTCTGCCTGACGGCAGACCGAGAGACGGGGCTACAGATCAAGTACCAAGGGGAGCACACGAAGGTAGATACATGGGTCGATTGGCAGAGCTTTATCTTCAAGGGTGATCGACACCCCGAGGCCTTTGTCTTTGGCTTGACAGTCTCACAGCGACTACCTCTGTCCGCTGTCTCTTCGCTGAGCCTAGAGCTTCAGAGCCTAGCACACCATCGAGGTGGTGTGATGAACCAGCAGGCAGATACGGTACACACTTGGCTCAATGCTGCTCTTGGGCTGGGGTACGAGCAGCAGATCCAGCTAGCTGACCGCCCCCTCTCGTGGCATACCGCCGTCTATGGACTCGGCTATAAGCAACGAGGGGAACACTATCCCGTAGATACGGGCTGGGGGGTATATGCGATGAGCGAAGTGACCTGGCGCAGGTGGTGGGCTAGGCTAGGGGTGTGGTATGGTACAGACTATGTCGGGGTCTTGGGGATTCCCTTCGCCCAGAGCCTTGGACGAGAGAGGAGGAAACAGGTGCACAGCCATCATCCGAGGTATCTATCCCTCAGTGGTAGCTATCGGGTCATCGAGCGAGAGAAATATACGTTGGCTCTCTCTGCGGGGCTATGGGTGCACCCACACTCCGAGCATAGGATGAGCTCGTATATCGAAGCCTATCTGAGCATCTCCCCTTACTTTGGGTTGCTGTCCTCGGGACGGCGCTGATTGCGTGGATGGAACCGCTCAATCTGCTCACGTAGCTTACTGCGGTCTATATGGGTATAGATCTCGGTCGTCGCTACATCCTCGTGGCCGAGTAGGAGCTGGATAGCCTGGAGGTTTGCCCCACCCTCTAGGAGTGCCGTGGCGAAGCTGTGGCGGAAGGTATGGGGGCTAATCTCCTTGTCGATACCCGCAGCCTCGGCGGCCTCCTTGATGAAGACAAAGACGGTGATACGAGAGATCGCCTTGCCGAGACGGCTGAGGAAGATATAGTCCTCCTGCCCTCGCTTGGGGATGGGGCGGTCGGGATGGCTGAGGTAGGTCTTGATCTCATGCACGGCAGAGGGACTGAGTGGAACGAGTCGGTGCTTGCTGCCCTTGCCGAGCACGTGCAGGTAGCCTTCGTCGAGGAAGACATCCGCTAGACGCAGGTGACACAGCTCACTGACCCGAAGCCCACAGCTGAAGAGCACCTCCACGATAGCCCTATTACGCACACCCTCTATTCCCCCCTTGCTCGCACATACCTCCATGATACAATCGACCTCCTCGGTAGAGAGGACAGTGGGTAGATAACGTCCCTTGCGGGGTACCTCCAGCAGTACCGTAGGGTCGGTATCGGTATAGCCCTCCAGCAGGAGGTAACGCCCGAAGCTCTTCGTCCCCGAGATGATGCGGGAGATAGAGCTTGGGCTGATCCCGAGGTCGTAGAGCGAGGAGACGAAGTGCTGTAGCCGTGTATAGTCCAGCGCCTCAAGCCCTATCCCCTCGACCTCCATATAGCTGAGTAGCTTGTCCAGATCGAAGAGGTAGGCCTGGCAGGTATTGGCAGAGAGATTGAGCTCAAAGCGCAGATAGGATAGATACTTCGCTCGTATATCGGTAGGTAACATCAGTAGCGACGGGAAATTTAGTTATCTTTGCAAAGGTAAGAAGACAATGGATATATCAGGTACGAGGAACTGGGTCGAGATCATCAATGGCCCCAATCTCCAACGCATAGGACGGCGAGAGCCCGAGGTCTATGGCACCAAGACCATGGAGGCCTGTCTCGAAGAGCTACGCACGGCCTACAGCGATAGCCTGCATATCACCTACTTCCAGTCCCATAGCGAGGGGGCACTCATCGAACGCCTCTACCAGCTCGACGACGAGCACGTAGACGGCATCATCCTCAACGCAGGTGCCTACACGCATACTTCCCTAGCTCTGGCCGATACGCTACGGGCTATCTCTATCCCGACTATCGAAGTCCATATCTCCAATATCTACGCGCGCGAAGAGATCCGCCGCCACTCCCTCCTCTCACCCGTGTGCCAGGGGGTGATCACAGGACTAGGACTAGATAGCTATCGCCTAGCACTAGAGGCTCTACGGAATCGCTACATGCCCAAAGCCCCCACGAGCCCTAGGCTCCCCTAATTCAGAAGTAAAAAAGGTAACACTGTACATTATAAAAGGAATTATGAAGAAGACAAAGATCGTAGCCACCATCTCCGACCTACGCTGTGATGTGGACTTTATCCGTCCCCTCGTAGAGGCTGGTGTCAATGTCGTGCGTATGAACACGGCTCACATGACTAAGGAAGGTATCACTCAGGTGATCCAGAATACTCGTACCGTCTCCCCCAACGTCGCTGTACTCCTCGACACTAAGGGTCCTGAGGTGCGTACCACAGTACTCGAAGGAGATGCTGAGGTCAAGCGTCAGTTCAATGCTGGCGACAAGGTAGTCTTCATGGCCAATCCCGAGGCTAAGACCAACAACGAAGTCATCAACGTGAACTACGTGAACTTCGTGCACGATGTACCTGTCGGTGCTACCATCCTCCTCGATGACGGCGCTCTTGCCTTCGTCGTAGAGAAGAAGGAAGCTGACAAGCTCTACACCACTTGCCAGAACAACGGTAAGCTCGGTAGCCGTAAGAGCGTCAATGTCCCTGGCGTACGTATCGACCTGCCCTCACTCACCGAGAAGGACCGTGGTAACATCCTCCACTCTATCCCTCAGAAGATCGAATTCATCGCTCACTCCTTCGTCCGTAACAAGAGAGACATCGAGGAGATCCAGGCTATCCTAGACGAGCACAAGAGCGACATCAAGATCATCGCCAAGATCGAGAACCAGGAGGGTGTGGACAACATCGACGAGATCATCGACTCCTGCTATGGTATCATGATCGCTCGTGGTGACCTCGCTATCGAAGTCCCCGCAGAGAAGGTCCCAGGTATCCAGCGCATGATCATCAAGAAGTGTATCGCAGCCAAGAAGCCCGTCATCGTAGCTACACAGATGCTTCACACGATGATCGACAATCCTCTGCCTACTCGTGCTGAGGTGAGCGACATCGCTAACGCTGTCTACTACCGCACTGACGCTGTCATGCTCTCTGGTGAGACCGCAAATGGTAAGTACCCCCTAGAGGCTGTACAGACCATGGCTAGCATCATCCGTGAGGCTGAAGCTACGCTTGAGGAAAACTACAACGACGAGGTGCCTTACTCTAAGGAAGTCAGCACCACGACAGCCTTCCTCGCTAAGCAGGCTGTACGTAGCGTCGAGCAGATCAATACCGAGGCTATCATCACCGATAGCTTCACGGGTCGTACAGCTCGCTACCTCTCCTCCTTCCGTGCTACGGTGCCTGTATGCGCTATTTGCTATGAAGAGACTCTTTCCCGTCAGCTTGCCCTCAGCTATGGTGTCACTGCCCACTACGCTGGCGAAGACCATTGCGAGAAGTCTCGCCTCGTAGCTGGTATCAAGAGCTTCATCGAGTCTGGCCTCATCAAGGAGTCTACTCAGGCAGCCTTCATGAGCGGTACGATCGGTATCACAGGTGCTGCTCACGCTCTCGAGATCGAGACCGTTGGCAACATCCTTGAGCGCAACAAGTAAGCGATCACACCCTTTAGAGAGCACGGCTGAGGCTGCACCTCGCTACCACACAGCGAGTAACGCCTCCCCATCCATAGCTCCCTAATCAATGACGAAGGGCATACACCTCAGACGAGGTGTATGCCCTTGATCGTTTTGGATGTGTCCTTATCTTATTCCTATATGCCTTTTGTCCTTTATAGTATGCTTATTGCTGACTCAATAGCATGTGTTTCCTCCCTCTCCAAGGGAAGATGCCTCCCTTCAGCGAGAGAGCTGGATACGGGCTGTAGAAAGACTGGATAGGGGCTTATTGAAAAGCAAAGTACCAGACACCCTACGAGAGGGTGTCTGGTACATATCTTAGGTGGGGCAGACTAGCCCCAGTGCTTGCTATCGTTATGCCTTAGTGCATAGGGTGATTATGCCTTAGCAGCATCCTTGCGTCTGATCGTCTCGATCATGTCTAGGGTCATAGCCTTGAGGTCATACTCGGGCTTCCATCCCCATTCGTTACGAGCACAGCTGTCATCTAGGGAGTTGGGCCAAGAGTCAGCGATACCCTGACGTAGTGGATCGAGGTCATACTCCATCACGAAGCCTGGGATAACCTCCCTGATAGAAGCTGCGATCTCCTCTGGATCGAAGCTCATGGCTGTGACATTAAAGGAATTGCGGTGGACAAGCTTCGTGGGATCAGCCTCCATGAGCTCAATGATGGCTCTTAGGGCGTCGGGCATGTACATCATGTCCATGTAGGTGCCAGGCTTGAGTGGGCACTTGAAGCGTCCCTCACGTACCGCAGCATAGTAGATATCTACGGCATAGTCTGTCGTCCCACCTCCCGGAGGAGCTACGTTGGATATAAGTCCGGGGAAGCGTACGGAGCGGGTATCTACACCGAAGCGCTTGTGGTAGTAGTCACTGAGGAGCTCCCCAGAGACCTTGGTCACACCATACATCGTCTTAGGGCGCTGGATGGTATCCTGTGGTGTCTTGTCATGGGGTGTCTCAGGGCCAAAGGAACCAATGGAGCTGGGGGTAAAGACGGCACAGCCCTCTTCGCGTGCTACCTCTAGGACGTTGAAGAGTCCTCCTAGTCCTATCTTCCAAGCGAGTTGTGGCTTGGCCTCTGCGACGGCACTTAGCAGTGCAGCGAGGTTAAAGACTGTGTCCACTTGATACTTACGGACGACCTCTGCGATCTGCACAGGATCCGTGATATCCACGATCTCACTAGGACCACTCTCTAGGAGCTCACCCTTGGGTGGGGCAGCAGGGATATAACCAGCGACGACTGTGGGATAGATCTTACGTAGGGTCATAGCGAGCTCGGTGCCGATCTGACCAGTAGATCCGATGATGAGAATGTTTTTCATACTCTCGTCAGTTTGATGTTATACTCGTATATAAAGTCTATGTATTATGGACGTATGCTCATCAATAGAAAGACGTACGGATGTCTTATCTCGGGGACAAATGTACTTATTCTAATCCGAAGATGATGTATATTTGTACAGAATACTCTTAGACAGACAGAAGTGAAGGAACAACACTCCCTCTCTCCCGCCTATTCTCCTCTGCCCCACGTGCGTCTAGGCATCATAGGGCTAGGGCAGCGTGGGCTACGTACGATACAGCGCTATAGGCACATCGAGGGTGCGACTATTGTCGCCCTATCAGACATTTACCCCGAGCGAATACAAGAGGCTCAAACCCTCCTTAGCTCTCTGGGCTGCCCCGAGGCTAAGGGATATAGTAGGGAGCAGATCCCCGAGATGCTAGCTAGTGGAGAGATGGACTTGGTGCTCATCTGTACGGATTGGTATAGTCATGTTCCTCTAGCCTGTGCGGCTATGGAGGCTGGGCTACATGTCGCCGTAGAGGTGCCTGCAGCACTGACCCTGGAGGACTGCTGGAGGCTTGTCGAGACTTCGGAGCGAATGGGCAGACACTACTTCCCGCTGGAGAACTGTTGCTTCGATCCTTTCCACCTACGTACGCTGGCTCTAGTGGCTAAGGGAGAGCTGGGGCGCATAAAGCACTGCTCGGGTGGTTATATCCATGATCTACATAGCTTGAGTGCCCTAGGCCAAGAGGAGATCCCTCTGCTGGGCTGGATGGACGAGGGCTATCCCTTCGCTGCAGGTAATGCCTATCCGACACATGGGATAGGGCCTATGGCTCAGCTTCTGGATATTCATCATGGCGATCGCTTCACCGAGCTGTATGCGATCTCGTCAGATCCCGATGCACCTCTCTCGGAGCGTATCAGTACGATCCTCTTGCGTACAGAGCGGGGACGCACAGCATCACTTCACCTAGATCTACATACACCTCGTCCGTACTCACGTCTTCAGTCACTCTCGGGTAGTGAGGGCTTCCTATGTAAGTACCCTTCTCCGACTCTTCAGCTACGAGGCTGGAGTGAGGCCTTGGCAGGTGATGAGGTAGAGGACTACTTGACCAGAGAGGCTTGCTCCCCCCTAGAACCCTGGATACAAGAGGGCAAAGACAAGGGGGTGGAGAATGTCATGAACTATGTCATGGATGCACGCCTCATCCACTGCCTACGTCATGGACAGCCCCTTGACCTAACGGTGTATGATGCGGCTCTATGGTCTTCGGTCATTGAGCTGAGTGCACGTTCTGAGTCTGAGCGAAGGCCAGTCGAGATCCCCGACTTCACTCGGGGGCTGTGGCGCAAGAGCTCTGTCTACCTCAAAGAGTAGAGGTAGACCACGTAGGATAAAGAAGTGCGATAGGGGGAAGGTGGGCAATGCCCTAGAGGTCAAAGGCTATGAGAGCTAATGCCACGGTGTTGTTCATTAGATGGACGAGTATAGGCAGTCTCAGACTACGTAGCTCATAGGCTAAGTAACCCAAGGTGAAGCCCAGAACGATACGTCCGAGGAACCCTATCCACGAGAGGTGCATCAGCGAGAAGATCACCGAGGCGATCCCGATAGCGATATAGGGATGGATAGGGAGGCTTCGTATAAGTAGGGGCTGGAGCAAACCACGGAAGAAGAGTTCTTCGACGATGGCAGGTATGAGTGCGAAGGCAAGCCAATAGTAGAGGAGCGAGCTACGATGACGCTGGAGCTCCTCACGCACGACTTCCTCTACTCGGTCTATCGCATCGACACCCATGTGCTCGGCGACATCTGTCATGAGATCCGTAAGCACATTGCAGAGCAGATACCCCACCACACTTAGTGTCAGACATAGTATGATCTGCTTACGTCCCCAAGCCTCAGGGAAGAGGGGCTGTCGGAGTAGTCGCCGTGCACTCCTCCCCTCAGGGAAGATATAGACGGGCAGGAGGAACATCCCCAGCGCAGGTAGTGCATACTGACACAGGCGCAGTAGGGGGACGAGCGTGACTGCCCCAGAGAGTAAAGGCAGGATGAGATGAATGGCTAGTGCGCTCAGCAGTGAGACTCCGAGTAGGGATACTGGGATCCAGCCAAGCAGTAGCGCAAGCTCCTTCCGTGCCTCCATCATTTTATTCCTCAGCCCCCTCGCTAGGCTCTTCCTCTCCATCTACCATACCTAGCTGTCCCCGTCGAATCTTGATCGGGGAGAGCCCGAAGACACGACGACAGAAAGCCGAGAGATAGCCCGATGAGGAGAAGTAATACCGCTCTGCTATCTCGGTCAGCGATAGATCGCTATCGATAAGATCCTTGTAGACATGTCTAGCCCGCTGCTGTAGTAGCCACTTCATCGGAGAGATCCCGAATTCGTCATCGAATAGACGAGCCAGCACTGAGGGCGATACCCCCAGAGCAGCTGCTAGATCATCTACTGTGCGACAGCTGAGATGGTGCTTGAAGACCTGACAGCTGAAGCCTGCACGCTTGCAGTGGAAGAAATGTAGGAACTCCTCCTGCATGCGCCGTGCATAGTTCATTCGCAGTAGGAGAAAGAGCTCCTGTAGCTTGACATCGAAGAGCCTAAGGTCGGCCAGTGAGTACTGCAGATACTCCATAATGGATCGTGTCCAGAAGGTGATACCTGGAGAGAAGGGGAGATGTGCAAGATATGGCTCCTCGATCTTGGGGGAAGAGGTGCTGCCGAAGTCCTTGATGGGACGCTCGGGACACTGACGTGCACAGAGGTGTACACTAGGTAGGAAGTGGAAGGCGAGGAATTCTAAGGGCTCTACCGCTGTAATCTCAACAACCGAGCCCATGGGGACAAAGACCATCTCCTCCTCTCGGAAGGAGCTTATGGGGAGCTGGGTGTTGAGCCTCATCTCTGCCCCGCCCGAGATGAGGAAGAGTAGGTAGTAGTCACCCTCTGTCTGTAGGCATACTCGTTCGCCTGCAGAGAGCCTGCGAAGCTGAGGGATGGAGAGGAGGGCTGCGGACTTGTGCTTGAAGACTGACTGACCAGAGAAGATAGGATCCTCATCTTGGCCACAGGGGGCTGAGTACTTGTACATAAGCGTTCGAATAAAAGATCGTCTGGGCCTGCTCTATATATCTAGTAGTGGGAGTCCTCTAGTCTCTATAGCTCTAGTAGCCCGTCAGGGATATACATATAGAGGTGATGAGCTCCCACCTCGACATGCTCGATCAGCTCATCGGCTATCGGTACTACGAGTTCGCCTCCTGCGGTGGGCTCGACACGTAGTAGGGTATTGAGAGTCGTATCATCGACTGCGGTGATCTGCCCTATGAGTTCCCTGCTGTGGGCATCATAGAGCTCATAGCCTACGAAGTGGTGTAGGTCGATCAGATCGCCCGCCTCCTCATCCTCTAGGTAAGCCTTGTCGAGCCAGACACTACGCCCAGTGAGCTGGTCTGCAGCTTCCTTGGTCGTGATGCCCGAGAGGGTAAGAAGATCGATATCGCCCCCCTTGCTCCGCAGGCCGAGGACACGATAGGGGATCAGCAGCCCACGCTCCTCGAGCATGAGGAAGAGGGAGGTAGCCTCCTCCTGCTCCCATAGACCTGAGAGGTCTACAGAGAGCTTGGCGGCTACCTCCCCCTGGATGCCGTGGGCACGTCCTAGCGTGCCGATATGCTCGAAGTCTTCTTTGCGGAGCATAGAGTTAGAGACGAGAGATACGAGCACCGAGAGCGTTTAGTCGCGCGGCTATGTCTTGGTAGCCTCGGTCAATCTGCTCGATATTGTTGATGACGCTAGTGCCACTAGCGCTCATCGCTGCTATGAGTAGTGCAATCCCCGCACGGATGTCAGGTGAGACCATCGTGGAGGCACGTAGCTGGTGTCGTCCCCCGAGTCCGATGACCACTGCTCGGTGTGGATCGCACAGCATGATCTGCGCTCCCATGTCGATGAGCTTATCGACGAAGAAGAGACGGCTCTCGAACATCTTCTGATGGATGAGCACACTCCCCTTAGCCTGTGTCGCCGTGACGAGGAAGACGCTCAGTAGGTCTGGCGTCAGTCCAGGCCATGGGGCATCGGCTACGGTGAGGATCGACCCGTCCATGAAGGTGTCGATCTCATAGCCATCAGGATGGTGGGGGATGATGAGGTCATCACCCTCCTCTAGGATCGTGATCCCGAGTCGGCGGAAGGCCTGTGGGATGATCCCGAGGTCAGGGATGCTGACATCCTGTATACGTAGGTGCGAGTTCGTCATAGCTGCCATCCCGATGAAGCTCCCGATCTCGATCATATCGGGGAGCATCGTATGCTCAGCGCCGTGTAGCGACTGGACACCCTCGATGGTGAGGCGATTGGAGCCGATACCCTCGATACGGGCTCCCATGCGTACGAGGAGCTTGGAGAGCTGCTGGAGGTAGGGCTCGCAGGCTGCGTTGTATATCGTCGTGACGCCCTCGGCCAGTACTGCAGCCATGAGGATATTGGCTGTCCCCGTGACTGAGGCCTCGTCGAGGAGCATGTACTTACCCTTGAGCTGTCGAGCCTCTAGGATATAGCTCTGTTTCGTAGCGTCATAGAGGCAGCTAGCCCCTAGCTCTTGGAATCCTATTAGATGTGTATCTAGGCGACGGCGCCCGATCTTGTCTCCCCCGGGCTTGGGGAAGATAGCGTAGCCGAAGCGACCCAGTAGAGCCCCAGCCATGAGGATCGAGCCACGTAGAGCTCGGGCTCTGCTGAGGAACTCCTCGCCGTGTAGGTAGTCGATATTGACCTCATCGGCTTGGAAGGTGTAGCTCCCTTGCTCATTGAGCTTGGTGACCCTGACGCCGATCTGACGTAGTAGGTCGATGAGGTTGTTTACATCCAGGATGTTGGGGATGTTGTGGATCGTGACTACCTCAGGGGTCAATAGGACGGAGGAGATGATCTGGAGCGCTTCGTTCTTTGCTCCCTGGGGGCGGATGCTACCCTCTAGGCTGTAGCCACCTTCGATAACGTAGGATGCCATGGTGTGTAGGGGGGATAGGGGATTATTTCTTCTTTGCTTTCTTACTGTTGATAGGCTTCTGGAGCTTGCCAGGCTTATCTATAGTATTGGGGTTGATGTTGAGCTTGCAGTTCTCTGGGGTAAGCAGGATCTGTCCATCAGAGAGCTCGAAGAGGTCCTTGAAGATCTTGATATCCTCGACCGTCTCTTGGTTCCAAGTCATGTAGTCACGCTTCATCTGCATGGCTACGAAGTACTCAGCGGCAGAGCGCTCTGGCCCCATCTCCATCTCACAGACCTTGCGTATCATACCTACGATGAAGTGTCCGTAGTAGCGGTACTGGATGAGGTGTCCGGGATAGTCGGGCTTCTCGGTCTTGAGCGTGATCTCCTCGCGGGTAATCGTCCCCTCGGGGTAGTCCACGTCGAGCTCGAAGTCCGCCATGATAGCGAGATGATCCCAGTAGATCGTCTCCTTGTCGAGGCCCGCACCCTTCTCGGGCACGATAGCCTCCATCGCACGGATGATGGTGCGTGCGCAGCGGTTACGCTCCTCCCGATCCTCTATGCTGCGGCAGTGGGCGATCATGCGCTGGATGTTGCGCCCATACTCTGGCATGGTGATGGGGGGTAGTTGATTGTTATATTCCATATAGGGATAGTTTATAGACGTGACTTGATCGCCTGTGTAGCCTCTTCGAAGCCGGGCTTCTCGAGCAGGGCGAACATATTCTTCTTGTAGGCCTCCACCCCTGGCTGGTTGAAGGGATTAACCTCCAGCATGTAGCCACTGATGCCGACAGCCTTCTCGAAGAAGTAGAAGAGCTGACCGATGTAGTAGGCATTCAGCTGAGGGAGGATAATGCGGATATTGGGGACACCACCGTCGATGTGCGCCATACGTGTACCGAGCTCGGCCATCTTATTGACCTCATCGACACGCTTGCCCGCTAGGTAGTTCAGCCCGTCGAGGTCATCGGCGTCAGAGGCGATGCGTAGCTCTCTGTCGGGTGTGGCGATGCTGATGATCGTCTCGAAGATCGTCCGCTCGCCCTCCTGGATCCACTGCCCCATGGAGTGCAGGTCTGCGGAGAAGTCCACTGCTGCGTTGAAGATGCCCTTGTGCTCCTTGCCCTCGCTCTCGCCATAGAGCTGCTTCCACCATTCGCCGATGTAGTGGAGCTTGGGGTGGAAGTTCCCGAGGATCTCGATCTTCTTGCCCTTCTGGTAGAGGCTGTTGCGTGCAGCAGCGTAGAGGGCGGAGAGGTTCTCTGCGAAGGGTACTCCCTCGTCTACATGCTCCTTCATCTCCCGAGCACCACGTACGAGCTCACGTATGTCGAAGCCCGCTACAGCGATCGGTAGTAGCCCTACTGGGGTCAGTACGGAGAAGCGTCCCCCGATGTCATCGGGGATCACGAAGGTCTGATAGCCCTCCTTGTCCGCTAGCGTACGTAGTGCACCACGTGCACGGTCCGTCACAGCGATGATGCGCTCACGTGCACCCTCACGACCGACCTGCTGCTCGAGTAGTCCCTTGAGGACACGGAAGGCAATCGCTGGCTCCGTCGTCGTACCGCTCTTGGAGATATTGATGATCCCGAACCGCTTGTCCGAGAGGAAGTCTACGAGCTCACTCAGGTAGTCCTCACCGATGTTGTGCCCAGCGAAGATCACCTGTGGTGCACTGTGCTCCTGGCGGTAGGCTGCGAAGGTGGGTGTCAGAGCCTCGATCACAGCACGAGCCCCGAGATAGCTACCTCCGATACCGATGCTCACGACATAGTCACAGCGCTCCTGTAGGCTACGGGCGGCAGTCTCTATCGCTGTGAAGTCCTGGTCGGTGATCGTCGCGGGTAGGTCAATCCATCCGAGGAAGTCGCTCCCCTGTCCTGTGCCCGCATGGAGCTGGGCTACGTATGCATCACTCTTGGCCTGCCACGCCTGGAGCTCCTGATCGGAGACGAGCGAGCGGATACCTGAAAGATCTAGTTCTAAAGACTTCATATTCATTGTTTTATTCTCTATTTGCACATGATATGATAGGTGGAGGTCTGGGGATGGGTGCGCCTCGTGCGCCCTCACTATGTCCCTTGTGTCCCTATCTGCATAACCCCACTTGGGGTTTCACACAAAGATACAAAAAAGGCACTAGATGCACAGTATCAGTTCGTTTAGAGAGGTATCTCCCCACCTTGATAGCTTCCTCCCTGCTCCTTTTTCCGCTCTCCTTTTCCCACGAAGTTTCAGCTTCTACTCCCCTTTTATTCGCTTTCTCATACTCCCGACGTAGTAATGTGGGCGAGGGTAGGGCTCTTGTTGGGAGGATGTCTGGGCCGACACCTATCATCGTATGCTCCTCTCTTCGGCTTTTTGGGGGGATTATGACCTGTCCGAGGGGGGCTTAGCCGTATCGCAGCAGTACCTAAGGGGTAGCTCTGGGAGACCTGTATACGAGAGCCCCATAGGGGACATACTTAGAGCGAGACAGTATACACGTGGGTACACAGTTGTGTACACGTGGGTATACAGTTGTGTACACACGTGTATACAGACCCTCTCCTTAGGTAGTGGGTTATGCTCTGTTAGATAGCAGGTTATGCTTGGTATACCTACACGTAGGGTCCAGAGGCTTCTCTCTCGGGTGTATACTCCTTGACTGCTTTGTCTTCGACGACTAGTGATTTCATTCCTCAGCCTAAGGGGGGATGTATCGAGACTAGAGAGTGGGGAGTATACCGACTATGAGAGGTGGGGCGCATGTGGGGGGCTTAGATGAGCGTGAGAGAGGGGGAACGTGCCTGTACAAAGAGGATGGGGCGAGGTGAGGGTTAGTGCGCAGACTTATCGGAGGGAAGTCGTTGGTTCGAGCAGGGCTAGGCAAGGAGGAACTAGGGCTAGCTGTAGGTCTTAGGTCGTTATGGTCGTTGGTTCGAGGCGGGAGGAGGAGAAGTCGGGAGGAGGGTCTATCAAGTGGAGAGGAAGACTAAGTCGGGTGCTGGGCTCCCCCCCGACTTCATAGGGGATAGAGAGGAATCAGAGGGAGGTATGTATCTACCGAATACTTGCTATATTTGCATCGGGAGATCACTAGAGGAGCACCATGCACCCCGCTAGAGAGTCTCGCACCCTCTCCTCGCACGAGAGGTATGACTTAGTGACTTATAGCTTGTATTTTATGAGCACCAATTGGCAAGAACACTATGCGAGCCATACGACTACAGCCCACGAGGCTGTGCGTACCGCCATCAAGAGCGGTGACTACCTCGTCTTCGGACACGCTGTCGCTGCACCCGCCCAGATAGCCAGGGCACTATATGATGAGCGAGAGCTCTTTAATGACCTAAAAGTCTTCCACATGCTCTACTTCGGTGAGCCGTGGCACCTGCGTCCCGAGATGAAGGGACACCTACACCCTATCCTCAACTTCCTCGACAAGAACAGTCGCCCAGCCTATGCTGAGCGGCGTGTGGACTTCCTCCCCTGTTACTTCCACGAGGTACCAGATCTACTACGCACGGGTGACTATCCTGTGGATGTCGCCATCGTGCAGGTGAGCCCTCCTAACGAGGAGGGATACTGCTCCTTTGGGGTCTCGTGTGACTATACGAAGTGCGCTGCCGAGGTCGCCCCGATCGTCATCGCCGAGGTGAACAAGCAGATGCCCTTCATCGGCGGAGACAACCTAATCCATGTCACTAAGCTCGACTACATCGTGCCCACGGATGAGCCGCTCGTCGAGATCCCGACTGCGAAGATCGGTCCCGTGGAGCAGCGTATCGGTGAGATCTGTGCCGAGCTGATCAACGATGGCGATACTCTGCAGATCGGTATCGGTGCGATCCCCGATGCCGTCCTACAGAGCCTCGGGGATAGGCGCGACCTAGGGCTACACACCGAGATGTTCACCGATGGGGTCATGCACATGATCCGCTCGGGCAATATCACGGGGGCAAGGAAGACCCTACACCCCTACAAGGTGGCTAGCTCCATCATCATGGGCTCACGTGAGCTGTATGACTTCATCGATGGTAATGAGATGATCGAGATGTATCCCGTAGATCACATGAACGATCCCTACGTGGTAGGACAGAACGACAACATGGTCTCCATCAACTCCTGTCTGGAGATAGACCTCTGCGGTCAAGTCGCCTCTGAGGCTATCGGTCTCGACCAGTTCAGTGGCACGGGGGGACAGGTGGACTACCTACGTGGAGTGAAGCGCTCGAAGAACGGACGTTCGATCCTCGCCTTCACCTCTACGGCCAAGGGCGGGACGAGATCTCGCATCGTCCCCACACTCTCGGCAGGAGCTACCGTCACTACAGGGCGTAACGATGTAGACTATGTCGCTACCGAGTATGGAGCTGTGCGCCTGAAGGGGCTCACACTACGTGAGCGAGCCATCGCCCTAGCGAGCATCGCTCACCCAGACCACCGTCCAGCGCTCCTAGAGGCCATCGCATCACGCTTTGGCTAGATGAGGAGATCGGGCTAGGTACGGGCTCTCTACAGGAATTATCGCAGGAAATATCTCGAGCAATGATATTTTCTGTGATAATTCGTTATATTTGTACGACTACTACACATAGTATGGTATCACTATATCATGCTCACTGGGGTGCGATCGTGGTACACCAGTGATTAACTATAAACTAGTTTGTACAGAGATGATCCGGGTAATGCGTTTAGCGGATGATAAGTCCGATAAGTTCTGGCGCATAGAGACTCTAGGGCCTGACTTCATGATTAATTGGGGGAAGACGGGCACCTCGGGTCGCTATGGGTTGAGGGAATTCCCAGATGAACAAACATGCCTAGCTCAAGCAAGCGAACTCGTGGATATAAAGACACAGAAGGGGTATACCGATCTCCACGACTTCGACCCGATGAGCCAGTACTACTATGATGACGACTCCATAGGTCTGCATCCCTTGACAAGCCACCCTACGTTCAGAGAATACTTCACGGAACCATTCTACTACTCCAGCATAGCAGATGCAGCCCCCTTCGGTAGCGATGAGGGTATAGATGCGCTGTGGGAGCTGTCGGATCTCCTCCGTCGAAGACCTCACGCAGAGCTCGGGGACTTCCCCCAGCAGCTCCTGCATCGACTCTACAACCTCCCCTTTCACCCCCCCCATGGTGAGACGATCGAGGAGCTCGAGGGACTGAAGGAAGCCGAGATAGCAGGGAAGTCCGCCCTTCGTCAGCTCCAGCGTACCGATCAGGTGATCATAGCTGCAGCCCTAGCGCAGATTAAGATCACGGGCCAGCTCCATCCTAGTCTCTATCGCCTAGCCCTGCTAGCCATAGAGCGCCTAGGGCGCATCGCCATAGCTCGAGCAGGGACTCTAGTAACGATGACCAGCGAGACACTAGCGAGCATAGCACGAGACCTGAAACGCTACTGGGCAGCACAGCGCTAGGGCTCGACACTCTAGAGACCTCTCGGGATACCATCCCCAGTAGGCTAGAGCGATCAGAGGGGAGAGATCAAAATAAAGCAACTGAGGCTAAGGAACATCCATGTTCCTTAGCCTCAGTTGCTTTATGGGTACTGTGCTCGGTGAGCTTAGTAGCCAGGTGTCTGCTTGATCTTGGGGTCTTGGCTCATTACCTCGCGATCGATAGGCCAGAGAACCTTGTAGGCCTCGTCCTCGGAGAGCACGGGCGTGGAAGCCTTAGGCAGATTGGGATTGTCGGGGTAGTTGCCCTCAATCGAGAAGACCAAAGGCTTCTTCGCTCCATCCTGCAGACGGATGAGGTCAAAGAAACGCTTGTACTCACCTACGAACTCCTTCGTCCGCTCCTGTAGGATAGCGAGCTCTGCAGCCTCTGCCGTGGTATGGGTGTACTCATGCCCTGCAAAGGCAGCCCCATAGGCACGCTGACGTATGGCATTGATCTCCACCGAAGGGTCTTCGCCTAGGGCATTCTTGACCTCAGCAAGCATCAGCAGGGCATCGGCATAGCGATAGAGTATGATCTGACTATCGTAGATATGCTTGCCATCGGGGTAGGTACGTCCGATGTACTTCTTCATCACCGAGCCTAGACGGTAGGGAGCCTTACGCCCAGCCTGGAACTCAAAGAAGGTGGCTGCACGACGTGTGTCCGTCTCATCGAAGCTCTTGACGAGAGAATACTTGTACTCGTTGAAGAGGCGTCCTGTTCCCTGAATATTCAGGGGGTCATCGGGCAGAAGATCACCATTCAGATCTCGGGATGCACCTGCGAAGCGGATCTGGTTGTAGAGGTACTCCCGATAGTCATTCGTAGCCTCATTACGATCGAAGTAGAGGGCTAGGATCACTTCATCTCCCCCTCGCTTGGTGGGATCGAAGATGGAGGCGAAGTTGGACTCCAGTTGGTACTTATTACTATTGATTAGTTCCTCTAGGGTACGACGAGCTATGGCGAGGTCAGTAGCACCCGTAGCGGTATGGTCTCCTGTGGTGACCTTGGCAGACCAGAGGTAGATCTCGGCCTTGAGCATCTTCGTCGCACCAAGCGTCCACTCCATCTTACTCCCCTCATAGGCCGAGGAGGCAAGGAGTGTCTCGGAGCGGTCGATGTCCTGACGAATGAGCTCTAGCGTCTGCTGTGCCGAGGAGCGAGCCTTGTAATAGTGGTCGGTAGAGCCTACGGGCTTGGTCGCTACTACGGGCTCCGTCTCCAGTGGGACGCCTCCATAGGCACGATAGAGCAGGAAGTAGTAGTAGGCACGTAGACCATATCCCTTGCCGAGCAGTAGACGACGTTCGTCTTCGGAGAGGAAGGGACAGTCGTCGGAGACCTTCTTGATGAAGAGATTGACTCGTAGGATACAAGAGTAGAGCCCACCCCAGTCCTCGATGCTTACCCGCTCGGCACTGAGGAGGTTGCGCTTGAGCTCGGGCTGCTGTAGCTGCTCGCCCGTAGCGGCGGTACCTACCTTCATCGTACCCGCTCGTAGCTCACCGAAGGCACGGATCACACTATATCGTCCTCTGAGGTCGCTGTGTAGGGCTATGAGGTTGGCCTCTACCTGAGCCTTGCTCGTCCAGAAGCTACCCTCAGAGTGGTGGTCAATAGGTGGGAGATCCAGTAGACCTTTACACGAAGAGGTCGAGAGACCTAGGAGGAGAAAGAGGCCAAGGAGGGAGGCTTGTATATGCTTGTTCATTGCAGTCATTGATTAGAGTCCTACATTAAGGCCGAACATGAAGACACGGGGCAGAGCATATCCACCCCAGCCACTAGCACCGGGCTCAGGGGAGTAGACGTACTTGGCAGCGGTGAGGTAGCCGAGGTTCTGTGCCGTGAAGGACAGCTCTAGGCCATTCATCGAGAGGCGCTTCGTCCAGCCCTTGGGGAGCTGGTAGCTGAGCGAGATCTCGCGCAGAGCAAGGTAATCACCTCGGTAGATGAACATCGAGGAAGGACGATTATAGTTGAACTTCCCTACTATATCCATCGGTAGATAACGAGGATACTTGGCCTGGCGGTTGGACTCGCTGTAGGTGTGGTCACGAGCTAGCGTGATGGTGTTAGCCCCCTCACGAGCGTTACCCATGATCTCGGGTGTGCGGTAGTCGGTGACATGATGCCCTACGGCATAGTCCATACGTATGCTGAGACTGAGTCCACGATAGCTTAGCTCGGTGGAGAGTCCTCCAGTGAGCCAAGGGTTCTTGTTCCCTACCTTTACTTGGTCGAACTGGTCGATGACTCCATCCCCATTGACGTCTCGCCAGCGTACATCACCCGGCTGTATGGGGAAGGCTATGCCTAGGTCACGCTCCATTTGGCTGAGTGCCTCCCAAGCCTTAGGCCCATAGAGGGGACGTGCAGGCATCTTATCGATGAGATTGCCTGGGATCTCGTCGGGGCTGCGGTACAGACCATCCGCTTGGAAGGTATAGATGTCCCCAGGGGATTGCCCCTCCTGTAGTCCTCCGACCCAAGTCTTCTCATTGCCCTTGCCACTGTAGACCTGGATAGCATCCTGACGATTGCGCTCTAGGCCATTGTAGGGGAGCTTGAGAATGGTGTTCTTATTGACTCCAGCGTTGAAGTTCACGGTCCACCTCCAGTCTCCTGCTGTAAGGATCTTAGCCGAGAGGTCGAGCTCGAAGCCACGGTTACGTAGCTGGCCGTTGTTGGTCTGATGCTGGTTGATCCCCGTGTGAGAGGGTAGGGTGATGTCGGCTATCTGGTCCGAGGTGATGCGGTTGTAGTAGGTGAGGTTCAGCGTCAGACGATTGTCCCAAAGACCGAAGTCACCCCCTACCTCGAAGGTATTGGTCTTCTCCCAGAGCAGATAGGGATTAGGGATCTGGGAGAGCCCGATACCTACCTTGCCTCCATAGCGGGATAGGTTGTAGGAGCCACGTAGAGAGTAGGGGCCGATGCCCGATACATTCCCGTTGCTCCCGTAGCTGACACGTAGCTTACCGAAGCTTAGGACGTCGGATAGACCTAGTGACTTGAAGAAGGGTTCACGTGTGAAGACCCATCCCCCCGAGATACCGGGGAAGAAGCTCCAGCGATGCTCTATAAGCCTCGAGTAGCCATCGTAGCGACTGACAAGAGAGAGGAGGTAGCGGTCAGCATAGTCATAATTGACTTGTCCGAAGTAGGAGAGGATACGCTCCCGAGTATGTGCTGTGCTGGTCTTGCGCATGCCCTTCTCGTCACTGGTGTAGCTGAGTGAGCCGAAGTCATCGGACTGTGCGCCTTCACCTGAGGCAGAGAGTACCTTGGTATAGCTGTCGTAGTACTCTGTCCCTACGAGTGCATTGATATGGTGTCCGTGGAGCCTGCCCTGATAGTTCAGGACAGCATTGTACGTCTGATCGAGGGTCTCGAAGGCAGAGGCTGTGCTCTTGCGGGTGCGGTTGTAGAGTCCAGGAGCGATTAGGTGGTCCTTCTCGAAGTCTTCACGCCAAGTCTGACGGAAGAACCAGAGTCCGCTCACCTTGAGATCTAGGCCAGAGAGGATACCGAAGACGAAGCTTTGGTTTAGGCTGAGCTTATTGGTCTTGTGGTCATTGACAAAGGAATCCTTGATGAGCCTCCAGTTCAGCTCCTTTTCACCGAGACCGATGAGACGTTCGCCCTTGTCATTATAGCCCCTGAAAGTAGGTGGTACGCTGGACATGCGTCCGAAGTAGTCGGCATCTGCATCCTCTCCGTTGGGGAGCTTGTCCCAAGCTGCACGGGAGAAGGAGACGCTGCTCTTGGTCGTGAGCCAAGGACGGATCTTGTAGTCGGCATTGAGCATTAGGCTCACACGCTTGTACCAGTCTATGAGGGCATTCCCTTCGCTGTGGTTATAGCCGAGGTTGGTATAGTAGTTCCCTCGGTCATTGCCCCCGGTGAAGCTTAGGTTGTAGTCCTGACGTAGGGCGACCTCTCGGATGTTCTCCTTACGTAGGGAGAACTCTGAGTAGATAAGCTTCTTGCCTGTTACGGGGTCAGTCATTGTCTTCCAGCCCTTATCCAGTAGATGCTTGAGATTGTCTTCGTACTCGTAGAGCCCGTAGAGCCCCTCGGGAGACTTGTTGCCATCGTAGGGCTGACCTTGGGGATCGTAGTAGGAATGTCCCGTGCCAAAGCCTACGTTGCTCGTGAGGGGAGACATATCGCCGAAGCCTACGTAGTCCCCCGTACTATTCTTGTATATCTGAGCATTGTCACGCGTAGCGATACGCTGTAGGCGGATATAGTCCTCCGCCCCTAGGTACTCGTAGAGGTCGTGGTGGACGTTTGCGCTTACCTTGGCTTTGAAGCGAATTTCACTATAGCCAGCTTTGCCTCGCTTAGTGGTGATCAGCAGTACACCGTTGTTGGCACGGGCGCCATAGATAGCTGTCGCCCCTGCGTCCTTCATCACCTGCATCTGCTCTATGTCTTCGGGGTTGATGTCACTGAGGTCACTTCGTACCTGACCATCGATGACAACTAGGGGAGAGCCCTCCCCTGTGAGGCTTGTACCTCCACGTAGGATCATACTGGGGGTAGCGCCGGGACTTCCCGAGAGCTGTAGCACACGCAGGCCTGAGACGGCACCGGAGAGTGCTTGGGCGGGGTTAGAGAAGAGCCCCTTGGCTAGTGTCTCATTGCGGACCGAGCTAATGGAGGTGGTTATCTTGCCTCTTAGTTGCTGTGCTCCATAGGCAGTGACGACGACGTCTCCGAGGAGCTTGGTGTCCTCACGTAGCGTCACGACTAGGAGTTCGGAGAGCTGCTTCCGATCTATATTGATTGTCTGTGGGAGGAAGCCGATGCAGGAGACGGTGATCTTTGCCTGAGAGCCCCGTAGCTGGAGTCGGAATCTTCCTTGGTTATCGCTTAGGCAGCCGTGAGAGGTACCTTCCTCACGGATGCTGGCTCCAGGGATCGGCACCTGTGATGTGTCCTGGATCAGACCCGTAAGGATACGTTCCTGAGCCCAGGCGGGTAAGCTCAGACACAGAGCTAGGAGAAAGAGTAGCGTACTTTTCATACTCTTGTGCTTGGATTAGTGGTTCGTGTTGTGTTATGTAGTAGGTAGTACCTCCTCGGTGTCATAGGGGCAGAGCGACGAGGTGTAGAAAGAGTAAGTACGCAGCACTCCCGCTAGATCCTCATGGGAGACGCTCCCTCATCCCATCCCGTTGTATGCCTCCTGAGGGCAAGAAAGGGTGGGGGAAAGGTGGGAGAAGACTCCGTGAAGACATAGCGGGAGTACTGTGGAGGGTTCGAGGAACTACTGAGGCTAGTCTACTTGCCGAAGTAGCTCCTGGCAGAGCTGGTAGCCCTTGATCATCATACGAGGGATGTGGAAGGGGCCTTTGAAGAGATTGCCCTTAGCGTTCTGGGCAATAGAGCCGTCTCTGTGCAGGTAGCCATACCACTCCCCATGAGTAGGATCAGGGAAGTGTGCATAGGTCCAGTCACTGATCTGGCGGTGGAGCTTCAGATAACGCTCATCACGGGTCATCTGGTAAGCGTAGAGGGTGGCAATGATAGCCTCAGTCTGAGGCCACCAAAACTTCATGTCCTGAGCATAGTCTTGACATGGGAAGCCCTTACAGTCACGGAAGTTGATGATGCCCCCATAGACGTCGTCCCAACCCCACGCCCAAGACCAGTCAAAGATCTTCTTGCCAAGTCCGATTAGGTGCTTGTCGCCGCCTCGTGCCTTTGCCTCCTCTAGGAGGAACCAAGCAGTCTCGATGCAGTGACCTGGGTTGATGAGTCTCCCCTGAAGAGTATCTATGAACTCCCCATTAGGGCCTACCATCTCTAGGAGGGCCTTGTACTCGGGGTGAATGAAGTGAGCTTCTAGGGCTCGTATTGATCGCTCTATTTGCTCGTCCAGCAGAGGGTCTTGTATAGCCTCTCGGATGCGACTAGCGGTATTGATGAGGATCATCACGATGGAGTGCCCCTCAGCCTTCATATAATCCGTGTACTTCGGAGGGAGGAAGCCTGGGGTGGTGAGGAAGCGCTGGATGTCTCGGAAGAGCCCTAGAGCCTTCTCTGCGTATGCCATATCACCTGATGCGAGGGCATACTCACTGAAGGCGATGGCTGCGAAGGTCTCGCTGAAGACGTAGCGACGCTTACGAAGGGGAATTCCCCGCTCTGTCACCTCGAAGTACATACGCCCATCGCTGTCGAAGCAGTGACGCTCGATGAACTCGATCGTCATTCGTGCTGCCTCCAGCCATTCGGGGCGACGCTCGATCTGGTTGTAGGCAAACGAGGCCACAAAGGCAAAGCGTCCCTGGAACCATACGCTCTTGGTCGTGTCCATCAGCTTGCCTTCTCGGTCGAGGCAGGTATAGATACCGCCATGCTTCCGGTCGAGACCATGCTCCAGCCAGAAGGGCAGTATATCGTTCGTTAGGTCTTCACGGTATCGGTCTCGCCAGTAGGTGAGGTAGTTCTTGATGTGTTCCATACTAGAAGGTGTTGCCCTTAGCAAAGAAATTGATCGCCTCTAGCTCCTTCTTCATCTGTGCTTCTTCCTCGGCAGTCATGTTGCGGAATGGGGTACGGTTACCACCGAGATCCAGTCCCATGAGCTTCATGATGCGCTTGCCACCTACGATGTTGCCACGGTAGCGACAGATGACATTGATCACCTCTTGGTTGTAGTTCTGTAGCTCACGAGCCTTGTCGAGGTTGCCCGTACGGAAGGCCTCAATGACGCCCACAAGGACATTACCGCAGTAGTTGGCTGTACCGCTGATGCCTCCCTGCACGTCGCAGGCAGCTAGCCCTGCTAGTAGGGTCTCGTCTTGCCCGTGGAGGAGGTCGTACTTCCCACCCTTGTAGAGCTTACATTGATTGTATTCGTATAGGCTCTCATAGGTGTACTTGATCCCAGCGAAGTTAGGGATGCGTCCATCGACAGCCCCTAGGAACTCGACCATGGGAAGGTAAGCACCATTGAAGACGGGGATATGATAGTAGTAGAAGGGAAGCGAGGGAGCCCCAGCGGCGATCTCCTCACAGTACTTCACGAGTTCCTCCACACGTCCTACCTTGGGGAAGGGGGAAGCCATAGCACCGATACCCCAAGCCCCAATCTTGGCAGCGTGCTCAGCTAGCTGGCGGGAGGAGCGTACACAGGTACTACCTACATGTACGATGATCTTGAAGTCTCGGGGGGCAACCTCCACCCATTTCTCGGCTAGGCGCATACGTTCTTCATCGCTTAGCATGTAGCCCTCGCCAGAGGAGCCATTGATGAAGACGCCCTTGAGACCATTCTTGTGAAGCATAGCTGCATAGCGAGCGATAGGCTCATAGTTTACCTCACCATCTGGGGAGAAGGGAGTAAAGGGGGCTACGAGGAGCCCTTGGATCTTTTCCATTGATCTAGGTATATATGAATCTGTACAGTTGATAGCTCTGAGTACCACCACTTAACCCACGAGGGTATAGGTGGCTAGAACTAAGTCTAAGGCAAAGATAACCGATATTTTCGTTTGCACCGCACCGAGCTAGGGCGAGTAGATAATTTCCCCTCTTCGCTCCGCTCCTAGGGGGGGAATACTCGGAGCGTCGCTCCGCACGCTCCCCGTCACGTGACTGTCGATGTCGGAGCCTAAGCGTAGCCCTCTCCCCCATCCCCGAGTGTGCCTAGACATCGTCGTCTCCGCAGCCAGCTCCTCTCCCTAGCATCCTCGTGCGCGCGCACCTATATAATATGTATGAGCCTAGGAGGCGAGGCTACGAGCCGTGTAGGGCGGATACCTGACGTCCGTAGAGTCTGAGAGCAAAGTGCTTGAGGAGCTTAGACTGAAGATAGATGTGTGTACTCTAGGTGTAGAGTCCATAGACATAGCCCTGCTATCTAGGGCGGGATAGTGTACACGTGTGTATACAACAGTATACCCACGTGTACACAGGATCGCTCTAGGTATAGTCTCGTAGAGCCCCCTCGTAGGTGCGTCCTCGCTCTCTCCGGGGATATACTTCGCCCCCTCTCGATGGGCCTAGGGGAAGCGCCCTGATAGATATGTGTTTAGCCCTATTCTGTACTTTGTCGCATGATGAAATGGTGTATTCGTACTATTTCCCAGGGTAAAAGGGGAGAATTCTCTAGTTGTGTTAAAGGATAGCTGTGCGGGTTATACTTTTGTACTCTGAAAGCAGAAATTTATCACCAATAAAAGGTTTACTCTCCATAATGAACGATAAGCATAGGGGTATCCTTCCCCTGACAGCCTTCGTAGGGCTCCTTGCCTGCTCCACACCCGCCCTTGCCTCAGCCGAAGGGCAGGATAGCTTAGCTCTGCACCTGCTGGATGAGGTGGTCATCAGTGGCTATGTCCCCCAGCGTATGACGGCACCTTCGGGGCAGGCTCCCGTGAGCCTAACCTGGATCAACAGCAAGGAACTCCAGCTCTACCGCATCCAGGGGGTGACGGATCTGACGAGCCGTGTGCCCAGCCTCTTCATCCCCGACTACGGCTCTAAGCGCAGTGCAGCTATATACCTCCGTGGTAGCGGTGCCCGTAGTACCGGACAGACGATAGGACTATACCTAGATGGAGTGCCTGTGCTCAATAAGTCGGGCTTCAACCTTGACCTCCCCGGCATCTCTGGTATCGAGGTGCTCCGAGGCCCCCAAGGGACGCTCTATGGGCGCAACGCTATGTCGGGGATCATCAGCTACTATACCCGCTCAGCCTTTGACCGACCAGGCGGGGAGGCTAGGCTCTCAGCAGGGACTCATGGTTACCTGCGTGCCTCGGTAGAACAAGCCCTACGCCTCAGTGAGACCCTCGGGCTAAGCTATGGGCTCTCAGGCTCGATGCGCCAAGGGTATTTCTACAACGAGACAACGAAGGCCAAGCAGGATAGCCTACGTATGGTAGCGGGCTTTGCTAAGCTGGAGCTTCGCCCCAACGATCGCCTCGATATGGCACTAAGTCTCCAAGGGGACTACGTAAACCAAGGAGGCTTCCCCTATAGACTACTGGATGTCCAGACCCGCAAGCCCCTTGCCCTATCCGCTGATTCCCCCGAGACCTACGAACGGCATACTGCTACGGCTCGCTTCCTCATCGGCTACCAACTAAGCGAAGGTGTCCAGCTCCAGTCTGCCTCGAGCTATCAGTATCTGTATGACCGTGCCCAGCTCGACATGGACGCCTCTAGTATGCACCTCTTCATGGCGGATCAGCGACTGAGGGAGCACGGCTTCACACAGGAGCTGATCCTCAAAGGTCTGCCTAGTGAGGAGGCGAAGTATCGCTGGAGTGCAGGGCTCTTCGGCTACTACGATGCGAAGAAGATCAACGTCCCCGTGACCTATTCCCCCCGAGGGGCGAGCCTGCTGATCGCCCAAGGGATCGCCCAGATGAAGCGACAGATCGCAGCCCGTAACCCTCAGGCTGCTGCCCGTATCCCCGCCTACCAGTATGTACCTCGTCCTGGGGGAGCGGATGCAGTGAACCTCAATGACTTCTCTATGCCTGACTGGGGACTAGCTCTGTATCACGAGAGCGCACTTGCCCTCGGTAAGGCCTTTACCCTCACGGCGGGTCTTCGCCTAGACTATGAGCGTCACGACCTCGACTATGATGTGCGAGGGCTGGAGAACTTTGCCCTAAAGAATCCTACGGACAATAGCATCATCGCAGGGCAGGCTGTCTCACTACGAGGGGCACAGAAGAGCGACTACTGGCACCTCATCCCAAAGCTAGCTCTGCAGTGGAAGCCCCTGGACCACCTTACCCTTCATGCTACTATTACCCGAGGGCATAAGGCTGGAGGCTTCAACGAACAGTCCTTCTCCGACCTCGTGCTACAGGTACAGACTCAAAATACTCTGAGTGCAGGAGCTGGCCTAGGTCGCCCCTTTGACACGACGACCCTTCCCGAGCGGACTTCCTACCGCCCCGAGCACAGCTGGAGCTACGAGATCGGGGGACGCTACGATGACCCTACACTAGGGCTTCGTCTAGAGGGATCGTTCTACCTCATGCAGGTTCGTGATCTACAGCTTACCCGCTTCGTGAGCACAGGCGCAGGACGTATCGTGGGCAACGCTGGAGGATCACGCACACTAGGTGTGGAGCTCTCAGCTAGCAAGCGTCTCCTTGGCTCGCTCTCTGCCCAGGCAACCTATAGCCTGACAGATGCCCGATTTACCGAGGAAACAGGTCGGGCGAAGAAGGGGAATATCGTACCCTTCATCCCTCAGCACACCTTCAGCGGTATGCTTTCCTTCCATGAGCATGTAGGGGGCAAGTTCCGCCTCTTTGGCGAGGCAGAGTGCATGGGCTTTGGACGTATCTATTGGACGGAGGACAATAGCACCTCTGAACCCCTACAGACGAACCTTCGGGCACGTCTCGGGGTAGCCTACGAGCGACTAAGCCTAGCCCTCTGGGGTAACAATCTGGCAGACCGCTCCTACACCGTCTTCTCTGCCGCCTCACCGATGCCTGGTGGTGCTATGGTACAGACCTCGGCACCTCGTTCGCTAGGGATTGACCTAAACGTACGCTTATAAGCAAGAAAGAGTAAAATAGTCTTATTTTTAAATAGTTTGCTATCTTTGTGGAGTGTAGACTCTGATCACTAACGACTAATAAATAAGACTTATGATGAACCAGACTATCCGCCGGTGGGGTATGGCACTCGTCGCCATCCTTGGCCTCGCCACCAGCGTCCCAGCTCTAGCCCAGTACCACGTGACGGCGGGGCGTGCCACCTCTACACCCGCCCCCAGCTATGGGGACTCTAGGCGCTTCGTCCTCGGGGGAAACTTCTCCTTCTGGCGCAACGAAGATGCTAAGACTACATCCATCGCCGTATCCCCTGGCCTCATGTACCTCCTCAACGAGGATCTAGGCTTCGGTGCCAACCTCTCGCTGCAGAACCACTCGCAGCAGGGGGCCTCTACGACCTACTTCCTCCTACGTCCCTTTGCCCGCTACTACTTTGCACATACCAATCCACTGCACTTCTACCTAGAGGGTGGACTGGGTGTCAGCTCTGGCGGTGGGACGACCGGCTTCGAGCTCGGGGTACGCCCAGGGATGAGCCTAGAGCTATCTCGCCTTATTCACTTGAATATGTACTGGGGCTTCCTCGGCTATCGTAATAAGTTTGCCTTCTCCGGGGGAGAGGGAACGAGTTCCTCAGGCTTCGGCCTATCCTTCTCGCCTGCTAATCTCCTCCTCGGCATTGAGTTCCACTTCTAGCCTCCTCCACCCAATAGTCTACACCTGACAGACAGCCCTACCGTAGAGCGATCCTCGCGGTAGGGCTGTTGCTTTTGTATATTATTAGGTATAGTGTGGCATGGAAGAGCAGGGAGATAAGTGACAGTTTGTCACATGAGGAGGGTGTCAGACCTTTGGCATAGGCTTTGCCTTTAGTAGGGCGTAAGTCAAACTAAAAATAGAACAACAACGAAATAAACATTATGGGAAAGATTATTGGAATAGACTTAGGGACAACGAACTCTTGTGTCTCCGTCCTCGAAGGTAACGAGCCTATCGTTATCTCAAACAGTGAAGGTAAGCGCACGACACCCTCTGTTGTAGCCTTCATCGATGGTGGCGAGCGTAAGGTGGGTGACCCTGCCAAGCGTCAGGCTATCACGAACCCTACGAAGACCATCTACTCGATCAAGCGCTTCATGGGTGAGACCTTCGACCAGGTCAAGGACGAGATAGCTCGTGTCCCCTACAAGGTCGTACGGGGTGACAACAACACCCCCCGTGTAGACATCGATGGACGGCTCTACACCCCACAGGAGATCTCGGCTATCATTCTACAGAAGATGAAGAAGACAGCCGAAGACTACCTCGGACAAGAAGTAACCGATGCGGTCATCACCGTACCAGCTTACTTCAACGATGCCCAGCGCCAGGCTACCAAGGAAGCAGGTGAGATCGCAGGGCTTAACGTACGACGTATCGTCAATGAGCCCACTGCCGCTTCTCTGGCTTACGGCCTAGATAAGGCAAACAAGGATATGAAAATCGCCGTCTTTGACCTCGGTGGCGGTACTTTCGATATCTCGATCCTTGAGCTAGGGGATGGGGTCTTCGAGGTGCGCTCTACCAACGGTGATACCCACCTAGGGGGTGACGACTTCGACCACGTGATCATCGATTGGCTCGCTGATGAGTTCAAGGCTGACGAAGGTGTGGATCTACGTCAAGATCCAATGGCTATGCAGCGTCTCAAGGAGGCTGCTGAAAAGGCAAAGATCGAGCTATCTAGCACAACAAGTACGGAGATTAACCTCCCCTACATCATGCCCGTAGGAGGTATCCCCAAGCACTTGGTGCGTACGCTGACCCGCGCAAAGTTTGAGCAGCTCGCCGATCGCCTTATCCAGGCTTGTGTCGCTCCATGCGAACAGGCACTTCGTGATGCTGGCCTCTCAAGAACCGATATCGATGAAGTCATCCTCGTTGGTGGATCTACCCGCATACCTGCTATTCAGGAAATAGTAGAAAAGATCTTCGGGAAGGCTCCTTCAAAGGGTGTAAATCCTGACGAAGTCGTTGCCGTAGGTGCCGCTATTCAGGGTGGTGTACTGACGGGTGAGATCAAGGACGTGCTCCTACTAGACGTCACTCCTCTCTCCCTCGGTATCGAGACCATGGGTGGTGTGATGACTCGCCTCATTGATGCCAATACAACGATCCCAACAAAGAAGAGCGAGATCTTCACCACTGCTGTTGATAACCAGCCCGAGGTAGAGATCCATGTCCTACAGGGTGAGCGCTCTCTCGCTAAGGATAACAAGAGTATCGGTCGATTCAAGCTTGAGGTAGCACCAGCTCCACGCCAGACGCCACAGATTGAGGTAACCTTCGATATAGACGCTAATGGTATCCTGAACGTCACCGCTCTGGACAAGGCTACGGGTAAGCAGCAGAAGATCCGTATCGAAGCCTCCAGCGGTCTCTCCGACGAAGAGATCAAGCGTATGAAGGACGAGGCTGCTGCTAATGCCGAGGCAGACAAGCGCGAAAGCGAGCGTATCACTAAGCTCAATCAGGCAGATAGTCTGATCTTCCAGACGGAGAAGCAGCTGAAGGAATTCGGTGACAAGCTCTCTGCGGATAAGAAGGCTGCTGTCGAGTCAGCACTCGCTAAGCTCAAGGAAGCACACTCCGCACAGAATATCGAGGGTATCGATACAGCCACGGCTGAGGTGCAGTCGGCCTTCCAGGCAGCTAGTGAAGAGATGTACCACCATGCCAATGCTGGTGCAGCTGATCCCACGGCTGGACAGTCTGCCACCTCTTCGCAGGCACCTGGTGAAGACATCACCGACGCCGACTTCGAGGAAGTGAAGTAAGCACGATGAGCATCCCTCCGAGCACGGCCTCGGGGGACTCATATAGATACAAAGGCGGTGTACCCTAGTGGGTACACCGCCTTTGCTTTACACCTCCTTTCCCCCCTTGGGGTAGGAGTGTCTAGGACTCTACTTTAGAAACGGAAGCCGATAGAGAGACCCATCCGTGGGGAGATGAACATGCTACGCACCTTCGTAATACTGAAGGTCTGGGCACCTCTATCGATGGTGGCTTTGATCCCATCAGAGTGAGCCTTTGTCCGATCAATGAGGAGGTCTCTCAGGACATTCTCATCGATGTCGGACTGATGCGGGAGCTTGTCCCTGAACTGATACGTCCCCTCTACCGAGCTTATACCACGGTCGTTACTTACCCCGATGATATGCCAGTCGAGGACGATATTCTTCTTCGCCCCTAGTAGCCACTGTGCCCCGATACCTATCCCGACAGAGTGTGCACTGAGGCGCTCCCGATACGTCAGATCGCCCTCTAGGGGAGCATTGCCCTGTCTGGGGACGGACATATACTCGCGGAGGTGATTTTGCTTCATGCTCAGGAAGCGGTAGTAGAGGGTGAAGTAGAAGCCGTGTCCTAGTCCTCCATTGGTATACCAACGAAGCTCCGGAGTGAGGGCGAAGTAGCTACGATCAGCCAGAGTACCCCAGAGAAGTCCCCCGGATCGATAGTTATCGTCATCCCCACCATAGGCTTTGTTGGGAGAGGCAAAGCGAGCACTCACCTCTAGCCCCACACTAAGTCCCGGCGTGAGGACTCGCTCGCCAGAGAGGGTATAGTCCCCGAAGATGATCCCCAGAGGATGTGCCTTGATCATCGTCTTCCCATCTAGTAGGGTGGTCTTAGGCTCAGCGTCTATTGTCACTGTCTGTGCTCCTAGGTGAGAGCCTAGGCCGACGAGAAGAAGGGCGGTAAGAGTACTACGTAGTGTCATACGGTCGTCATGAATGTTGTTATCTAGTGCTTATCCAGAGTAGGCAATCTACTCTAGCTCGGTAAAGGTAGAGAAAAAGTCCCACAGTATGAGATCCCCGTCTCCCTAAAAACGAAGTCCCCTCCCCCTAGAGCTAGGGAGAGGGGACTGCTGTAAGGTGTCGAAGGATTAGATGCGTACCATCCCGCTGAAGCCCATGAAGGCCATAGCTAGGATGCCGGCAGAGATGAGGGCAATGGGTATTCCCTTCATCGAAGGGGGGAGCTGGGTACGTGCTAGCTGCTCTCTGATACCAGCGAAGACAGCTAATGCCAGAGTGAAGCCTAGGGCTATCGATACAGCGTAAACCACACTTTCCAGTAGATTGAACTCCTTCTGAATGACTAAGATTGCCACCCCGAGCACACAGCAGTTCGTCGTGATCAGCGGGAGGAAGACCCCGAGGGCTTGGTAGAGGGCTGGAGAGACCTTCTTCAGGATAATCTCCACCATCTGTACCAGTGCTGCGATCACCAGAATGAAGGAGATCGTCTGCATGTAGACCATATCAAGGGGCTCGAGGATGAACCGTTGCAGGAGGAATGTGCACATCGTCGAGAGGGCAAGGACGAAGGTAACAGCTGCTCCCATCCCTAGGGCAGTGTCGATCTTCTTCGATACGCCTAGGAAGGGGCAGATACCGAGGAACTGAGAGAAGACGACGTTATTGACAAAGACCGCAGCTACAAAGATCAGCAGGTAATGTATCATGAGGATCTGTACTTAGATGTGGAGGGGTTACTTCTTCTTCCCGATCTTGTTAGACAGGGCGATGAGATAGCCTAAAACGATGAAGGCTCCTGGGGCAAGGACAAAGAGCAGTGCCCCGTATTCCTTGGGGTAGACAGCGTGCCCAAAGATCGTACCTGCCCCTAGCAGCTCACGCACGAAGCCCAGTAGAGTCAGCGAGCAGGTGAAGCCTAAGCCTATCCCCAGCCCATCAAGTGTCGAGTGTAGGACTGATTGCTTAGCTGCCACTGCCTCTGCACGCCCAAGTACGATACAGTTCACTACGATAAGGGGGATGAACAGCCCTAGAGACGCATAGAGGGAGGGTACATAGGCCTGCATCAGGAGCTGTACGATCGTCACAAAGCCTGCTATCACTACGATGAAGCTCGGGATACGCACAGCATCGGGGACGAGGCTCTTGATCATGGAGATGACGGTGTTGGAGCAGATGAGCACAAACATCGTAGCTAGTCCCATGGCCATACCATTGGCAGCTGAACTGGTCGTAGCTAGTGTCGGGCACATCCCGAGCAAGAGGACGAAGGTAGGGTTCTCCGTCGTAATGCCGTTGCGTATGATAGCTAGTGGATTCATTGGATAAAGGGAGTAAGTGGAGGAGGTCACCTCTTCCCCGCCTAGTGAGCTTTGCTGATCCCCTTTTTGAGGTATCGGGGGAAGCTCTTGTGAGGTAGTGAGGCTACCTTTCTAGGGGTAGTGAGGGAAACTCTTTCGGGGTATCGAGGGAAGCTGTTTTAGCTTGTTAGAGAGAGCAGTGAGGAGTATCGGTGGAAGCCTCAGAGTAGGAGTTACTGGGAGTCCCTTCATGAGGGCTTCTGATGTGATGCTGAGGGAGTGATGAAGATGTTACCTCGGGGCCATCAGTGGGTGGGGGATGGGGGAAGGCTATCTGCACTTGGGGTAGCAGAGTTGGCTATACCTCCTTGCCCGTTTCCAGAGGACGTACCTAGTCCCTGTGCTTGTAGCGAGGTGAAAACGCTCCATGCACGATTGACTGCGTCTAAGAAGGCTCGGCTACTAATCGTAGCTGCCGTGATGGCATCGACCTTACCTCCATCCTTGGAGACGGAGAGGGGAGAAACGGCCTTCATGTCAAGTCCTCGCATGTCACGTATACCACCCGTCTGGCTCTTTTCGTGGAACCATTCGGGAATCAGCGACCCAAGTCCAGGGCTCTCTGCGTGCTGAAGGACAGAGAAGTCCACGAGCTTGCCCGAGGCATCGAAGCCCACCATCACGGAGATCAGTCCACTGAAGCCCTTGAGGGTGTAGCTCTCTATCGCGAAGCCCACGAGCTGGCCTCCCATCTTGGCCGGATATACGGTAAGGGAGTCGGACTCACCCTCGGGAAGGAAGCGCAGGCGCTCGGCGAAGGGGTTATTATCAAACTTCGGTGTCACGGCACTGATTGCCTCGACTTTGGCCTTGACTTGCGCCTCCTCAATGGGGGCTTTTGTCACCTTATTGACCAAGGCGAGGATACCGGAGACGATGATGCAGATCCCCGTTAGGGAGAGGAGCATGTTGCGGAGTGTCGAGCTGAGTTTTGCCATAGCCTATCGTCCGCCGAAGTGTCGAGGGCGGATATATATATTGATCAGAGGTGTGAAGCCATTCATGATGAGGATGGCGAATGACATCCCCTCTGGGTAGCTACCGAAGAGGCGGATAAGGATCGTCAGAAGACCGATAAGTGCCCCATAGAGGAGCTGACCACGCTGGCTCATCGGACTCGTCACATAGTCGGTGGCCATGAAGATAGCACCGAGCATCATCCCCCCAGTGAGCAGGTGGAAGAACGGCGAGGGATAGAGCGCAGGGTTGATGAGGTGCATTAGGCCAGAGAAGGCGAAGGCCGTCCCCAGCACTGAAACAGGAATATGCCAAGTGATTACCCGCTTATAGAGGAGGAATGCCAAGCCCAGTAGTAGCGCGATGGCACTGATCTCACCGAGACTCCCCCCGTGTAGCCCGAGGAGCATATCTAGGGTAGAGGGGACTTGATCCCAGGACATACCTGGCGCTCCAGACTGGATAGCCTTCGCCACACCCAGCGGTGTAGCCCCAGTAGTGGCATCGGTATAGTGAAGTATCTGTCCAGCCTTGGGCCAAAGGGTCATCTGTGCTGGATAGGCGATCAGGAGGAAGACACGACCTACGAGGGCAGGATTGAAGATATTCCCCCCGAGTCCCCCGAAACTCATCTTCCCCACTCCTATGGCAATGATGGCGCCGATAGCGACGATCCACCAAGGGAGGCTAGAGGGAAGGTTCATCCCAAGGAGGACGCCTGTCAGGATGGCGGATCCATCACGGATCGTAGGCTCTGTCCCATAGAGGTACTTGGTGATGAGCCATTCGACGATGATGCAGGAGAGGACACTGACTGCGAGGACGATGAGAGCTCCTAGCCCAAAGGTTGCCAGCGATACGAGACAAGCTGGTACGAGGGCGAGGAGGACAGCGTACATGTTGCGCTCCACGCTATCTCCGCTGTGTATGTGCGGGGAGGGAGAGATGATTAGTTTATCCATGTACTACTTAGCTTTTGCGTGAACGTATGATAGCGGTGACCTTTTGCTTGCCTATGCGGATGAAGTCGAGTAGTGGGCGATTCGATGGGCAGGTATAGCTACAGGAGCCACACTCGATACAGTCTACGATATAGTTCTTCTCCGTAGTTTCCCAGTCGGCATACTGCACGTCTCTCATGAGAAAGGCAGGGTTAAGCCCCATAGGACATACCGAGACACACTTGGCACAGCGGATACAGTTCCTCATCGGGCGACGCACGGCATCCTCACGGGGGAGGATAAGTATGCCTGAGGTACCCTTGGTGACGGGGATCTCGGTGCCGAGTAGAGCCTTGCCCATCATAGGTCCTCCGCCGATAATCTTACCGGTATCCTCGGGGAGTCCACCAGAGGCCTCTATAAGGTGTCCGATGGGGATACCAATACGAGCGTGGTAGTTGGAGGGCTTCTCTAGGTGCTTCCCCGTCACAGTCACGATGCGCTCTACGAGGGGTTTGTTCTTCTGGACTGCCTCGTAGACGGCGAAGACTGTCCCTACATTCTGCACGACGGCACCAGCAGAGATGGGGAGGGCTCCGCTCTTGATCTGCTTGCGAAGTACAGCATCGATGAGCTGCTTTTCTCCCCCCTGAGGATACTGAACCTTGAGGGGCATGACGGTGATGTCCGTATAGGCCTTTGCTAGCTGGGTGAGGTGTTGGATGGCATCCTTCTTATTGTTCTCTATGCCGATGACTGCCTTAGAGACACCGAGTGCCTTCATGAGGATCTTGACCCCGACGAGTATCTCTGCCCCCTTGGAGAGCATGAGCTGATGGTCAGAGGTGAGGTAGGGCTCACACTCCACGGCATTGATGATAAGTACCTCAGCCTTTTGCCCAGGAGGTGGGGAGAGCTTAACGTGGGTGGGGAAGGTAGCTCCCCCTAGTCCTACGATACCCGATGTGGCGATCCTGTCGATGATCTCCTTGGGCTCTAACGAGCACTCTGTGACTAAGTCCTCGGAGCGGTCTATCCCCTCCTCCCACTCTTCTTCTGGAGCAACGGCGATGACGATAGCGGGGCGTTTGTATCCGCCTGAGTCGTAGAAACCATCGATCTTAGTCACCTTCCCCGTGACGGAGGAATGGATATTAGCTGAGACGAATCCACCCGTCTTAGCGATCACAGTGCCTACCTTGACCTGATCACCCTTTTGGACGGTAGGTACGGCTGGTGCGCCTATGTGCTGTCCTATGGGTATGATGACCTCCTTGGGCAGGGATATAGGCTGGATAGGACATCCTGCTGAGAGCTTGTTCTCGGGGGGATGAATGCCACCGAGGCGAAACGTGCGTAGCATATATCTATGAGGTATGAGCGTGTCTGATGATGATACTACTCGCTAGGATGCGGTAGGGGTAGAGGGAGTCGTGGGGGCTACGGGTGCGGGGGGTGTTGTTTCGGCAGTAGGGGTAGCCTCGGAGGATGAGGGTTGGGGAGTGGTGCTGGGTGCAGTCTCTTCCTTGGGCGTCTCTTTCTTGGGAGGAGGGAAGCCGATCTCGTGGATCGCATGGGTAGGACATACCACCACGCACTTACGGCAGAGCCTGCACTTGGTGTGATCGATGTAGGAGAGGTTGTCGGCAATTGTAATGGCCTCGAACTTACACTCCTTGAAGCAGAGTGAACAGCCGATGCAGGCATTCCCACAGGCTTTCTTCGCTACACCCCCCTTGTCCTTATTGACGCAACTGACGAAGATCCTTCGGCCCTTGGGGCCTCGACGTCTTAGTTCTATGATGAACTTGGGACAAGCCTTGACGCAAGCACCGCAGGCGACGCACTTGTCCTCAATGATTACGGGAAGTCTGGTCTCGCTATCCATATACATAGCGTCGAATTCGCACGCATGTACACAGTCAGCCATACCGAGACATCCCCAGCTGCAGTCGGTGTCTCCCTTGTAGAGGGCTGAGGCAACGGCACAGCTGGATGCACCGTCATAGACGTTGGTTCTAGGGCGTGCCTCGCAGGTACCATTACAGCGTACCACGGCGACGAGTGGATCTTTCTTTTCTGCGGCCATCCCGAGGATTGCTCCGACCTTCTCCATCACAGGTGAGCCTCCGACGGGGCAGAAGAGTCCGTCTAGTCCACCCTTGCTCTTGGCACAAGCCGCTGCGAAAGCCGCACAGCCGGGGAAACCGCAGCCTCCACAATTGGCCTGAGGCAAGACCTCTGCGACCTCTGCTATACGTGGGTCTTCCTTGACCTCGAATTTCTTTGATACGATGTAGAGCAGTCCTGCTCCGAGTGCTCCGATGAGTGCGAGTACAGCTATCGTGATACCCATAGTATGATTAGCGTTGATATGTATCTGAGGGATTGAGGGGGTGTACCTCTAGTGCTAGGGTGCGTCTGAGTCCATGAGAGCAGGCGTAGAGAGTCAGGTAATAGAGGCAGAGGGTGGCGAGGGCAAGGAGGATTGAGCTGGTCTCACTCCAGCATAAGATCTCCTGGCCTATACCTAGAGCTAAGAGCAGTAGGAGTAGGGGAGTAACGAAGGCTAATAGGATAGCTCGCCGACCGATGCTATTCTTACCCTCGACGATGACTGCCTGGCCGACCTCATAGCGTTCAGCCTGATGTGTCTGTATCACCAGCAGGCGATCCTTGCAGTCGGCAGTGGTGCAGAAGTCCTTGGCGTGGCACCCTGTACAGGCACTCAGCTGCTGGATCTTCACGATAAGCTCGCCGGGGTGCACTGCTGCCACGATCCCCATGCGCCGCTCTGACCCAGAGTTCTTTCTGTTCATAGTGGTGATACCTTGAATGGTGAGGAGCTGTAGTTATCAGCTCAGATCAGGGTGCCCACTCCGCGGGGAAGGGGAACCCCCATACAAATCACATCAACAAAAGTAGGTATTCTTTCAGAAAGATACAAGGATGTTTCTCCCCGTTTTTAGGTAGCGTCAAGTATTTTTACAGTGGAGGGTCTTTTTCCCTATTAGTTAAGGCTCTTTTGGGGGGGCGAGGGGGATGGGCTCTACTTTGTACTGCTACCTATACATTATATAATAGGACTAGGGACAGCTAGGTGGAGGCATCCTCCGTCTCTAGCTGTCCCTAGTGGACTTGGTGAGGCTCACTGGGCGGAGCCAAGGCCTTTACTAGTCAAGGATTAGGGAGACGTTCTTGGCGATGAGCTGTCCCTTCTCGTTGCGGTCAAGCTCTAGCTCTACGTGATCGCCTACGGAGAGGTTGTTGAAGACTACCCCGGAGAGGCTCTTGTAGTGGAAGAAGGCATTCTCTCCAAGTCCGACGTCGATGAAGCCGAAGCCTGCCTTGAGTGCATTGATATACCCCTCTGATATTTCAGGTAGAGGCTCGCTGGCACGCTTGATATGTTCATTTAGGTCTGGGAGTTGAATCTTGCCTACGACCTTGACCTCAGGTGTGGGAAGGGATTCCTGCACGGTCATGGTGAGCTCGGGCTGGGGCTCTTCGGCAAGCTTTACTTCTGCCTCGCCATCTTGATCAGTGGTATCGGCTTCCTTGAGCTCCGTAGGATCGGGGACAGGACGTGTGCGAGCCGTAGGTGCCTGATAGGGGCGACCCTTGGTGTCTCTTAGTCGGTCGTCAGCTCCACTCTTGGCTACAAATAGACCATTGATGATGGGGTCACTACGATAGGCACGGCTATCGATGAGTTCGTTCATCATCACGGGATAAGTCGCTTCCTCTAAAAGTTCAAACGAGGTATAGGTCGTCGTAGGTTCCTTCTTCTGCTCTCCCTCATGCTCCAGATCCCATCCCAGTACCATCACACGAGTACCGAGGGCGTGAAGCTTCTTGACGAGTGGGATATAGTCCCCATCAGCTGCAATGAGTACCACGACATCAAACTCCTGATGAAGTGCACGTTCGTAAGCCTCCAGAGCAAAGAGGACATCCACTCCCTTCTCCTTCTTCTTTCCCTTACCAGCACGAGAGAGGGGCAGGTGGTGCTGTGTAACCCCTTCAGCGTTGAGTACATCATCGAAGAGTCGCTCGTAGAACAATACATCCCCTGCAGCCTTGGCAGCCTCACTAGCGGAAAGGCGACCACGGAAGTAGTGAGCGTCTACGATCTTACACAGCTCAGGCTGTGTGGACTCCATCTGAGCAATCTGATAACGTAGGAAGCGATGTAGCCCCCCGACACTTAGTCTACTCTTGCGTTCGTGATGCTGATAATAAAAGGTACTAACATGCCAAAAGTAATTGCCGTCGTAGAAGATACCTACACGGGTGAGTTGCGATTTTTTCTCTTTAGTCATAATGCAAAAATTAAATTGTCATCCATGGGAAGGCAAAGGACTTGCCCACGGCCTACAAAGATAGTTTTTTTGCCTAAAATGCCGATGCTATCGGGCAAAATGCCCTTCTGAGACACCGCTTTGTGGAGGATGAAAAAGCTCTATTCCTAACCCTTTGCTCCGAGTAAAGTTTCCCCTTTTTCCCTTGGGAAACGCGCTCTCAGTTCTTCTCAAGCCCTTCCCTCTACTCCTCTTAAGACACACTTTAATGTACCCTTAGGCTTCTTCTCCTCTTTCGTGCCAAGGCTACCCCTATTTGCGAGCAAGCCTTTCCTCTGTGCTCCAGCAAAGGACAAAATAGGTGCCCCTATCACCTCTTTGGAGTTTCCCTCGATACCTCTCGGGAGGTTACGAGGGTACCTCTTGGTAGGTAGTGGGGGCACCTCGGAGCGGGTAGAGATAGAGCTCTCTAGGGCCTGTCTTCGCAGAGTTTGTCGGGGGAGTATAGGAGCGAGAAAGGAGGGGGATTTGGAAGTCTCAAAACATATTCTTTAATTTGTACTGAAGGAAGCCGAGGTGACCCTCAGGCACACGTACACGATTCATCCCGAACATAACAAGTCTGACAACATAATAGATAGCCTATAGGAGTAGCATTACATATCTATATAAAGTAAGGTCGAACCACCGTACAAAAGCCCCCAAGGGATCGCCCCAAATGGGATGGAGTATGGCGGTATAAAAGTAAGACGGAAATGAAAAGATATGAAGGCATGATAGATGATGAACTCGTTCATCTCTACGCTGCAGGTTGCGATGAGGCTTTTAATGAGTTGCTGATGCGGTATGATGCGTACGTGCATACCTATATCCGCTATTCCATCTCAGACGAAGACCAGGTAGAGGACGTCTTTCAAGAGGTCTTCATCAAGGTAATGCTCACTATTAGGCAAGGACGCTATACGGCGGAAGGTAAGTTTAAGAGCTGGTTAGGACGTGTAGCACACAACCTCGTGATCGATCACTTCCGCAGACAGAAGGCTCGTGGGACTTCCCAGCCTATCGAGAGCAACGATCCCGAGCAACCCCTACAGACACTCCAGGTACCCTCATCAGACCTTAGTGCTGAGGAGGCAATCATCCTCAGGGAGCACCTCACCGACCTCAGTGAGGGTATCCGCAATCTCTCCCAAGAGCAACAGGAGGTCGTGCGCCTTCGCTACTGGGAGGATATGAGCTTCAAGGAGATCGCCGAGCAGACGGGGGTAAGTATCAATACCGCTCTGGGGCGGATGCGCTACGCTCTAGCACATCTGAAGCGACACATGCGCTCGTAGCCCGTCCCCCCTTATCCCCAATGACCCTACCCAAGCACTCTCTGCTACTAGCTATGAGCCTCTGTGCCCCCTCTCTAGGGGTGGGCACAGAGGCTCATGCACAGAGGGAGGTCATCCAGCACCAGCCGTATGTGGATCTGCGTCGCTACTATCTAGGCTTTCGTATCGGGCTGCACACCTCTGACCTACACATTGTGAGCAGGGGAAAGCCAACACCCGAGGGCTCGACACTCTGGGGTGAGACTCCGAGCTACCAGCCCGGCTTTAGCGTGGGTGTCGTTGGAGGACTTGCCCTAGGATCGGGGCTGGAGCTACGTCTCATGCCTACCCTACATCTAGGGGAGAGTGAGGTGGCTTATACGGATGGCCAGCGGGAGGTCGGGCGGTATGGTGTGAAGATGCATTCGGTGAGTCTACCCCTAGAGCTGAAGTGGGGAGCGATGCGACTTGGCAATACTCGTCCCTACATCTCTGCGGGGATCTATGGGCAGACTATCCTCGGAGGTCGTCGAGGGGATGTGCTTCGCCTGCGTGCACTAGACTATGGAGCCTCGTTGGGCTTTGGCTGTGATCTCTACTTTCGCCTCTTCAAGCTCTCCCCCCAGCTTACCTTTAGCTATGGGCTGGGCAATGCACTGGATACCGATCGCAGGGACTTGGGGGAGGATCGCCGCATCTACTATACGCAGGCACTGGAGCGAGTGAAGACACGTATGATCCTGCTCTCCTTTAGCTTTGAGTAGGGGAGTGCTTAGAGTACGTACGATGTAAAAACGTATCTTTGTAGCGTTTTTTAGTATAGTATGCTGTAGGGAGGAGGGAAGAGAGGCTCTTGACCTTCCCCCGATACACCATTATTAGTAGCGACGATTTATGAGCCAAAAGTTCCCCGAATACGAGAGCTTACTGCTAGCAGGGATCAATCAGAAGGTCCTGCACCAATGGCAGGAAGAAGATCTCTTTGCCCGAAGCCTAGCACTGAGAGAGGGTGCTCCCTCCTTTGTCTTCTACGAAGGCCCACCCTCTGCTAATGGTATGCCGGGTATTCACCACGTCATGGCTCGCTCAATCAAGGATATCTTCTGTCGGTATAAGACGATGAAGGGCTATCGTGTAGACCGTAAGGCAGGCTGGGATACCCATGGCTTGCCCGTGGAGCTAGGCGTAGAGAAGGCCCTCGGGATCACCAAGGAAGATATCGGCAAGAGCATCAGTGTCGCTGACTACAATGCGGCTTGTCGCCGTGAGGTGATGAAGTACACCCAGGAATGGGAGGAACTGACACGTCTCATGGGCTACTGGGTGGACATGAAGCACCCCTACATCACCTACGACAATAGATATATAGAGAGTCTTTGGTATCTCCTTAGCGTCATCTACAAGAAGGGGCTACTCTACAAAGGCTACACCATACAACCCTACTCCCCAGCAGCTGGTACAGGACTCAGTACCCACGAACTGAATCAGCCTGGATGCTATCGGGACGTGAAGGATACGACCTGTATCGCACAGTTCCCCATCCTTGATCCTAAGGAAGAGATGAAGGGTCACGGGGCTGCCTATTTCCTAGCTTGGACGACAACCCCCTGGACACTTCCCTCCAACACCGCTCTCTGCGTCGGGCCTACGATCGAATACGTAGCCGTACGCACCTTCAACCCCTATAGCGGTGACCCCATCACGGTAGTCCTAGCTCTGCCCCTGCTGCATACCCTCTTCGCTCAGGAACTTGAGGGGCAAGAGGCACTCCAGACTTACCAAAAGGGTGATAAGAAGCTCCCCTATCAGATCGTCGGACGCTGGCAGGGTAGCGAACTCGTGGGTATGCACTACGAGCAGCTACTTCCCTGGATGACCCCTAATGGGGATGCCTTCCGAGTGATCTCAGGTGACTTCGTTACCACGAGTGACGGTACGGGGATCGTACATATCGCTCCTACCTTCGGGGCTGATGACAACAAGGTAGCTAAGCTGAGCAACATCGGGGCACTCCTCGTCCGAGACAGAGATGGTAACGAGCGTCCGATGGTGGATATGCGTGGGCGACTTTACCGTATAGAGGATCTCGACCCTCAGTTTGTACAGTCCTCAGTGAACATCGATGCCTACGGCGAGTTTGCAGGGCGATTTGTCAAGAATGCCTACGATGAGACCCTCACCGAGAGCGATGAGAGCCTAGACGTCTCCATCGCACTACACCTCAAGGGGCAGGGGAAGGTCTTCCGCATAGAGAAGCACGTACACTCCTATCCCCACTGCTGGCGAACAGATAAGCCCGTCCTCTACTACCCCCTAGACAGCTGGTTCATACGTACCACAGCATGCAGGGAGGAGATGATGGAACTCAATAGTAAGATCAATTGGAAGCCCGAGAGCACAGGCTCTGGACGCTTCGGCAAGTGGCTGGAGAACCTCCAGGACTGGAACCTCTCCCGTAGTCGCTATTGGGGTACCCCCCTACCTATATGGCGTACAGAGGATGGGCAGGAGGAGATCTGCATCAGCTCTGTCGAGGAGCTCTACAACGAGATAGAACGCTCTGTGCAGGCAGGCTTTATGGATAAGAACCCTTGGGCAGACTTTACCCCCGGCCTCTATACACAGGAGAACTATGACAAGATCGACCTACATCGTCCCTACGTGGATGAGTTCATCCTCGTCTCACCCTCAGGTAAGCCTATGCGCAGGGAGACAGACCTCATCGACGTATGGTTTGACTCAGGTGCTATGCCCTATGCCCAGCTACACTACCCCTTCGAGAATAAGGAACTGCTGGAGAGTGGCCGAGCCTTCCCTGCGGACTTCATCGCAGAGGGTGTAGACCAGACACGTGGGTGGTTCTTCACCCTACATGCCATCGCCACGATGGTCTCCCATCAGAGCTCCTACAAGGCTGTTATCTCTAACGGCCTCGTACTAGACAAGAATGGGAACAAGATGAGTAAGCGACTCGGCAATGCCGTAGACCCCTTCTCTACAATCCAAGAATACGGATCTGATCCACTACGCTGGTACATGATCAGCAACTCCTCTCCTTGGGATAACCTCAAGTTTGACCTAGAGGGAATAGATGAGGTGCGCCGTAAGTTCTTCGCCACACTCTACAATACTTATCAGTTCTTCGCTCTGTATGCCAACCTCGATGGTTTCACTGCAGAGGCAGCAGAAGTACCACTCAGTGAGCGAGCAGAGATCGACCGCTGGATCCTCTCTGCTCTCAATAGCCTCATCCTGGAGGTAGACCGTGATCTCGAGGACTACGAGCCCACCAAGGCCGCTCGTGCTATCGGGGACTTCGTCTCTGAGCAGCTGAGCAACTGGTACGTACGTCTCTCTCGTCGTCGCTTCTGGGCAGGCGAGATGACGACCGACAAGCTCTCCGCCTACCAGACCCTCTACCGCTGCTTGGTCACCGTGGCAAAGCTCATGGCACCTATTGCACCCTTCTATGCAGACCAGCTCTATCGAGACCTCGTCAGCCGAGGGACGAATGCTACGGAGCACTCTGTACATCTAGCAGACTTCCCCGTGGCAGACCGCTCTGCTATCAATGCCGAGCTAGAGCAGAGCATGAGCCTGGCACAGAGCATCTGCTCTATGGTGCTAGCCCTAAGACGTAAGGTGAATATCAAGGTGCGTCAGCCCCTACAACGCCTTATGATCCCCGTGACGAGTGCCGAGGAGCGTGCTGCGATCGAGCCCGTCATCCCATTGATCCTTAGCGAGGTCAATCTCAAGGAGCTTCAGTTCGTATCGGACGGAGGTGAAGGGATCCTCGTCAAGCGTATTCGCCCCGACTTCAAGAAGCTAGGGCCTCGCTATGGTAAGATCATGAAGCCCCTAGCAGAGGCACTCACTACCCTCGAGCAGGCTCAGATCCTAGAGCTGGAGCGTGCAGGCACGCTCTCCCTAAGTGTCGCAGGAACAGAGGTCGTCCTCGAACGTGAGGATGTGGATATCTATTCGGAGGACATCCCTGGATGGCTCGTAGCCAATGAAGGGACTCTCACCATCGCCCTAGACATTACAGTCACCGATGAGCTACGCCTAGAGGGTACTGCACGAGAACTCATCAACCGCATACAGAATCTGAGGAAGCAGAGTGGATTTGAGGTCAGTGACCGCATCCGAGTCCTCCTGCCCGAGGATGAGGAGCTAGCGAAGGTACTTGCCCTCTATGGCTCCTACATCGCCCGTGAGGTACAAGCTGTCAGCATCGACCAACGTACGGGCTTCACTCCGCTACTGGAGATGGATCTAGACGACAGACTTATCCCGATATATATCGAGCGAGAGAATATCTAAAACACGAGCTGGATGAGGAGTCTCCTCTTTAGAGGCTCCTCGCCCAGCCCTTTACCCACTATACTATCCAATGAGTACAGAAAAGACCTCTTACACGGACGAGGAACTCCAGGAATTTAAGGAACTGATCCTACACAAGCTGGATCAGGCTATTAAGGACTACGAGCTACTGCGAGGCAGTGCGACGAACTCCTCGGAGAACGATGTGGCCGATACACTCCCTACCTTCAAGGCTGTCCACGAAGGCGCAGCTTCGCTCTCCAAGGGCGAGGCAGGACGTATGGCCGAGCGTCTGCTGAAGTTCATCCACAACCTCCAGGCCGCCCTACGCCGTATAGAGAATAAGACCTATGGCATCTGCCGTGAGACGGGTAAGCTCATCCCTAAGGAACGCCTACGCGCTGTGCCTCATGCCACTCTGAGCATAGAGGCAAAGCTCAACGAGAAGAAATAAGCATGACCGAAGGCAAAGGCACCAGAAACAACTTAATTATCTGTCTCGCATTCATCTTCCTCCTCCTAGTTATCGACCAAGTGACGAAGATCTGGGTGAAGACGACAATGATCGAGGGAGAGATGCACGAGATCACCTCGTGGTTCAAGATCTACTTCGTGGAGAACGAGGGGATGGCGTATGGGATCACCATTGGGAGCAAGCTCCTACTGACTCTCTTCCGTATTCTAGCCATGAGTGCAGGACTCTACTTCCTCATTAGGATTATCCGTATGGGGCGGTTTAGCTTACCTTTTATCTTGTGTATCTCACTCGTTGTAGCAGGGGGCTTCGGCAATATCATAGACTGCCTCTTCTATGGTGAGGTGTTCACCTCTAGTCATGGTTCGGTGGCACAATTCGTCCCTTGGGGGCAGGGCTATGGGGACTTCCTACATGGCAAGGTCGTAGACATGCTCTACTTCCCGATCATACGGACTACCTATCCCAGCTGGAGTCCTATCCATGCAGGTGAACCCTTTGTCTTCTTTAGTCCGATCTTCAACTTTGCCGACTCCTGCATCACCGTAGGCGTACTCATCTTGCTCCTGTTCTACCGCAAGACCTGCACCACAGCTCTAGAGCTCCTTCAGCGCAAGGGGAAGACCCTCTCTACTCCACCAGAGGCATAGCCATGCTACCCGCCCGACGTCTTATATGCTCACGTCTCACGGCTTACCTAGCCCTAGTGATCCTCTCCCTCGGTGGGGTGCAGGGCTGTCGCTCCCGTGGGTGGAAGCGGGTGGATCTGCAGACAATGCAGCGTATCATGGGGGAGATGGCGATGGCGGAGGCTTCGTTTTCCGAACAAGGGCTCTCGGATAGCCTTCGGATCATAGGCTATCAGACCCTATTAGCACGCTATGACATCACGCTCCAGGACTGGGATAGCTCGCTCGTCTGGTACAGCACCCACGAGCTAGAGAACTATACAAAGATCTATGAGTACGCTTCGGCTGATCTAACCAATAGGCAGACCCTGCTCAAACGTCGTATAGATAGTCTAGACAACATCCAGGATAGGCTCCGGCGCTGGTATGCAGGAGACCTAGACTCAGTGAACCTACTACGAGACAGTATCTCCTACTACCCTGCGGGGAGCTATGTAGAGCGAACCTTTGAGTACACGCCCAGTATGGACTATGGAGGAGGGACACGCATCACCTTCGCTGTACGAGTTCATGGTCAGGGGGCAAAGGGGAGCAAACCTCTTAACCTCAGCCTGCATATTGCACTCACGGACTCTACCCAGCTATCTAAGCTTCTCACTCTCTCCCGCTCAGGGCTACATGAGCTAACTATAGAGCTCCCCGAGGGCAAATCTATGCGTACGGCCTATGGTAGCCTTAGAGGCTTTGCCCCGACAGCCAAGGGGCAGCTACTTGCAGTCGATAGCTTTAGCTTTGCTCGTTATAAGTCCGTCACTCCCGAGCCTCCTGCAGAGGAAGAAGTCCTATCTGTAGGGGACGAGGAGAATGCTCCTGAGCCGCTATGATTCCTGATCGACTTACACCTAGAGGAGGGGAACGAGAGACTCCCTCGCCCTTCTATGCTAGTCATAGCCTTCGTCTCGGAGGCTATAGAGCTCGCTGGATAGCTGTTCGGCTTACTCCTGCAGGTACTCTTGAGCTTCGCCCCTTCACAGAGGAGACGGAGCGAACGATATTCATTAACGGGACTATTACATTAGTCGCTCCAACCCTCCCTCTAGAGCAAGGGTGTGAGGAGCTTATTGACTTCCCCACCTTGATAGGTCTCACTGAGAAGCATGGCTCGTGGAGGCTGCTCCTCCCTCATGAGACCAAAGCTGGGGCATAGGGCTAACATAAATAAACTATATCATATGTCTGAACGAAAAGTCCGAGTACGCTTTGCCCCTAGTCCCACTGGGGCGCTCCATATCGGAGGTGTACGCACCGCTCTCTACAACTATCTATTCGCCAAGGCACACGGTGGAGAGCTCCTCCTACGCATCGAGGATACGGATAGTCAGCGCTTCGTCCCTGGTGCCGAAGCTTATATTATCGAAGCCCTCGAGTGGCTAGGGATACGCTTTGACGAAGGTGTAAGCTATGGTGGAGATCTCGGCCCTTATCGCCAGAGTGAACGTCGAGACATCTATCGAATCTATGTCAAGGAACTGCTAGACAAGGGGAAGGCCTATATTGCCTTCGATACACCCGAGGAGCTAGAGGAGAAGCGTCGGAGTATCCCGAATTTCCAGTATGATGCTTCCACGCGTGGAGCTATGCGCAATTCTCTGAGCCTGCCAAGGGAAGAAGTGGATCGCCTACTCGACTCTGGCGTACAGCATGTCGTGCGCTTCCTCGTAGAGCCTAATGTAGAGGTAGAGGTGGATGATATGATCCGTGGACGTGTGACCTTCAATAGCTCTGTCCTCGATGACAAGGTGCTCTACAAGAGTGCAGATGACCTACCTACCTACCACCTAGCCAATATCGTAGATGACCATCTCATGCAGATCACACACGTGATACGTGGTGAGGAGTGGCTCCCTAGCTCTCCGCTGCATGTCCTGCTCTATCGTGCCTTTGGCTGGGAGGATACCATGCCTCGCTTTGCTCACCTTGCTCTCCTACTCAAGCCCGAGGGCAATGGCAAGCTCAGCAAGCGTGATGGTGATCGGCTTGGCTTCCCAGTCTTCCCCCTTCGCTGGGTTGATCCGAAGACAGGAGAGGTTTCCTCTGGGTACAGGGAGAGTGGCTATCTGCCCGAGGCTGTAGTGAACTTCGTGGCACTGCTTGGATGGAATCCAGGCAATGACCATAGTGAAGTCATGAGCCTAGAGGAACTCGTCCGCTACTTTGACATAGAGAAGTGCAGTAAGGCTGGGGCAAAGTTTGACTACGAGAAGGGAAAGTGGTTCAATCACCACTACATCCAGCAGTCCTCTGATGAGCGATTAGCCTTGCTCCTACGTCCTCACTTCGAGGAGGCGCACTATCCCTTTGATCTCGATTTCGTCGTCCGCTGTGTTGCACTTGTCAAGGAGCGAGCACAGACTCTTCCCGAGCTATTTGACCAGCTTAGCTATTTCTTCGCTGCCCCTACAGCGTATGATGAGAAGACGGTAGCTAAGAGATGGAAGACTGAGAGTGCATCGCAGATGCGGGAGCTAATGGAGCTACTTGCACCTCTTGCCGAGGATCTGCCAGCTGAGGATACAGAGCTACGAGTCAAGGCCTGGATCGAGGAGCGTGGTTACGGGCTGGGAGCAGTAATGAACTGCTTCCGTCTCGCACTTGTCGGTGCAGCTAAGGGGCCTCATCTCTTTGATATCACGGCACTCCTAGGGCGCGAGGAGACGCTTCGTCGTCTTGCTCGTATCATTGAGGTCCTTGGATAAGCCTGCATGTGCTATCGATGAATCCACTCTATAGCTTTGCTGGCATTCTTGCCTCTGCGGCACTTCATCTAGCTTCCACTTTCAATCCGAAAGCTCGACTGATCGTCGAGGGACGGCGTGCTACGCCTGAGCGTCTAGGCAAGCTAGATCCTCAGCGTCCCGTGGTATGGTTTCATGCCTCTTCGCTAGGTGAGTTTGAGCAGGGGCGTCCGTTGATCGAGGCACTACGTCGTACACATCCAGAGTATCAGATCCTCCTCTCCTTCTTTAGTCCCTCGGGCTACACCGTACGGCATGACTATGCTGGGGCAGATGTGGTCGTCTACCTTCCCTCTGATCGTCAGCCCTCGGTAGATCGCTTCCTCGAGCTGGCTCATCCTTCGCTGGTGGTCATCGTCAAGTATGACTTCTGGCCAACTATGCTCTATGCACTGGCCAAGCGTGGGATTCCTACCTACTTAGTCTCGGCGATCTTCCGTAGGGAGCAGTTATTCTTCCGCCCATGGGGTGGATGGTACCTGCGTCTTCTCAGACTTTTCAAGCATCTCTTCGTTCAGGATGAGTCCTCTAGGAGTCTCTTGGAAGAGCATGGTATCAAGGCTGTGAGTGTGACGGGAGATACACGCTTCGACCGTGTGATCGAGATTGCAGAGGTGGCAAAGGATATCCCAGAGGCTGCTTGCCTAGAGGGGCGAGTCCTCGTTGCGGGAAGTTCGTGGCCAGAGGATGAGGAGCTGCTTATCCCATACTTCAACGAAGCTCCCTCTGACTTTAAACTCATCATTGCCCCTCATGAGATTCATGAGGAGCACCTACGTGCCATTGAGGCCAAGCTCAAGCGTCCCTTTGCTCGCTATACTGAGGTCAAGGCAGGTCGCGTGACTAGCCCCTATGACTGTCTGATCATAGACTGCTTCGGTCTGCTCTCCTCGATCTATCGATACGGGCGATATGCTTATGTCGGTGGGGGCTTTGGGAAGAGTGTCCACAATACTCTAGAGGCTGCGGTCTATGGGATACCCGTCTTCTTCGGCCCCGAGATACATAAGCATCGGGAGGTAAGAGAGCTCTGTGCCCAGGAGGTCGGCTTTGTCCTGCATTCGCAGGAGGAACTGGCCGAGTCCATTGTACGCTTTGATCGTGAAGAGGAAACCAAGGCTCTAGCAGCCCGCTCCGAAGCCTACTTTGCTACACAGCGAGGGGCAACGAAGATGATACTCGGTGCTCTCTTTCCTGAGGGATAGATTTCCCGAGATATAAGAGACTATAAAAAGGAAGGCGACACACTCCATATCTAGGAGTGTGTCGCCTTCCTTTTTGCCCTTGATGGGGGCATCTTCAGTCGATCTCGCTAGAGATCTTCGTAGATGCGTACCCAGCCGTGGGTGTCGGGATAGTCGCCGTACTGGATAGCACGTAGACGTTCATAGAGCTTGATCGATAGCGGACCGGGCTTACCATCCTTGCTGATGATATAGCTCTTCTTGAGGTCTAGGTCATCGACACGCTCGATCGGGCTAATTACAGCGGCTGTGCCACAGGCTCCTGCCTCCTCGAAGGTCTCTAGCTCCTCGACGTGCACGGGACGACGCTCCACACGTAGACCGAGGTCTTCGGCTAGCTGCATGAGACTCTTGTTGGTGATAGAGGGTAGGATAGAGGTGCTCTCTGGGGTAATATACGTATTGTCTCGTATACCGAAGAAGTTAGCAGGTCCGCATTCGTCGATGTAGAGCTTCTCCTTGGCATCTAGGTAGATCACAGCGGAGTAGCCCATAGAGTGAGCTATCTCACCAGAGCGTAGGCTGGCAGCATAGTTACCCCCGACCTTGTAGGTACCAGTACCTAGGGGTGCTGCTCGGTCATAGCCTCGCATGATCGCCATTGGAGTGGGGCGGAAGCCTTCCTTGAAGTAGGCACCCACTGGGGTGACGAACATGAGGAACATATACTCGTTAGAGGGCTTGACTCCGACCTGCTTCCCTAGACCGATCATGAGGGGACGGATGTAGAGCGAAGCACCACTCTCATAGGGAGGGATGAACCGCTTGTTTAGTCGAAGCATCATGTCGATAGCCTCGAGGAAACGCTCTGTCGGTAGCTCAGGCATGAGGATCCCTCGGCTAGTCTGCTGCATACGCTGGGCGTTCTCCTCGGGGCGGAAGACACGTACCTTGCCATCCTTCCCACGGAAGGCCTTGAGTCCCTCGAAGGACTCCTGCCCGTAGTGTAGGCAGGTGGCTGCCATAGGGATGGTGATCATGTCGGATGAGGAGATCTCCCACTCGCCCCATTCGCCATTGCGCCAGTAGCAGCGTACGTTGTAGTCGGTAGGGATGTAGCCGAAGCCGAGACTCTTCCAGTCTAGGAGCTCTTCTTGTGATTCCATACTATACGTTAGTTTCTTAAATTGGTGTGTATATAAATCTTAGTGCCCCGTATGCTGACGGATGATCTCTCCGCCACGCTCCAGAGCCTGCATGTTCATAGGGATGAGCTTGTGGTGACGCTCGGGTAGAGACTTCTCTAGTCCCTTGCGGATACTATCGAGGGGGAGCATCGGATGTACCGATAGAGCTGCCCCGAGGATGAGCATGTTGAAGACCTTTGCATTACCCATGTTGTTTGCTTCGTCTGTCGCTGGGACTTCGTAGATCTTGATATCCTCGCGTTCGGGGATGTGGGTTACACCATTGGTGTCGTAGATGAGGATACCACCGGGCTTGACACGAGGGGTAAACTTATCGACAGAGGGTTGGTTGAGGGCGATGACGACGTCATACTCGTTGACGAGAGGAGAGCTGACGGCCTCGTCACTGATGATCACGGTGACGTTGGCAGTTCCACCTCGTTGCTCGGGTCCATAGGAGGGCATCCAGCTGACGTTCTTATCTTCCATGAGCCCAGAGTAGGCGAGGATCTTCCCCATCGAGAGGACGCCCTGCCCCCCGAAGCCGGCTATTACTAGTTCGCAGGTCATAGTAGTAGGTGTATTAGAGTGGGAGTTAGACGTTCTTCAGGTCACCTAGTGGATACTCTGCGAACATGTGCTCTGCCATCCACTTGTTGGCCTCATCGGGAGACATCTTCCACCCCGTATTACAGGTGGAGACGATCTCTACGACGGAGGTGCCTCGGCGATCCATAGCGTTCTGGAAGGCCTTGCGAAGCGCTTTCTTTGCCTTCATTACTGCACCTGCTGTATGTACAGACTGACGGGTGACGTAGCAGGTGCCGTCTAGTAGAGCGAGTAGGGACGAGATCTTCAGTGGATATCCGTTGAGCTCGGTGTTACGTCCCTGAGGGGTGGTAGCGGTCTTCATCCCGATGAGCGTCGTGGGGGCCATCTGTCCTCCGGTCATACCATAGATACCATTGTTGATGAAGACGATCACGATATTCTCACCTCTATTGCAGGCATGGATCGTCTCTGCTGTGCCGATAGCGGCGAGGTCACCATCGCCCTGGTAGGTGAAGACCATCTTGTCGGGGTTGAGTCGCTTGACAGCCGAGGCGAGGGCTGGGGCACGTCCGTGTGCAGCCTCCTGCCAGTCTACGTCGATGAACTTGTAGGCGAAGACGGCGCAGCCCACAGGAGCGATGCCGATCGTCGATTCCTCCATTCCCATCTCTGCTATCGTCTCAGCGACTAGCTTATGCACGACCCCGTGGCTACAGCCTGGGCAGTAGTGCATCGTCGTATCATTCATTAGGGAGGGCTTGGCATAGACCAAGTTCTCGGGCTTGATATGATCTTTTATATTAGATGTTGGTGCCATAGTGTATAGTGGGGCTATCCCTTCTTAGTAAAGACCAGTTGCTTCAGATAGTAGAGTACACGCACGACGATGGCTGCTAGGCCTAGGCTCTGGAAGAGTCTCGGGTTGGTATCTCTACAGGCGAAGAAGGCCACAATCGATCCTATCGCTAGGATGAAGAACCATACCTGTAGGGCTAGGTCTATGCGGTCTTGCTTGCGACGGCTACTGGGTCTATTCATATCACTTTTCGATGAGTAGTTTCTTTAGGTTCTCAAGGATTTCACTTGGAGAGAAGAGCATCCCACCCATACGGCCGTAGTGCTCTACTGGTATCTGCCCATTGACGGCTAGGCGTACATCCTCTACCATCTGCCCTGCATTAAGCTCTGCCACGAGGAAGCCCTTGGCGTGGCTACAGTGCTTTTGGATAGGAGCCTTGGGGAAAGGCCAAAGGGTGATCGGGCGTAGAAGTCCTACACGGAGTCCCTCAGCACGAGCCTGCTCTACGGCCTTCTGACAGATACGGGCAGAGGAGCCGAAGGCCACTAGGATATAGTCTGCGTCCTCGGTCTGGATCTCTTCGAAGCGTACCTCATTCTCTTCGATGAGCTTGTACTTAGCTTGGAAGCGCTCGTTGTTGTGCTCCATGATGGAGGACTCGAGCTCCAGTGAGGTGATGATATTGGGCTTACGTCCGCCCTTACGCCCTAGGGTAGCCCAGGGGCACTCGGCACGGATCTCGTCCTCGGTGCGTCGTGGAGTAAACTCAGGGAGACGTACCTTCTCCATCATCTGCCCGATGATCCCATCGGCTAGGATGATAGCAGGGTTGCGGTACTTAAAGGCGAGCTCGAAGCCCAGTGGTACGAAGTCCGCCATCTCCTGTACGGAGTTGGGGGCGAGGGTGATGAGGCGGTAGTCACCATGTCCTCCACCCTTGACGGTCTGGAAGTAGTCAGCTTGGCTAGGCTGGATGGTGCCTAGACCTGGTCCTCCGCGCATTACGTTGACGAGTAGACAGGGGAGCTCTGCTCCTGCGATGTAGCTGATCCCCTCCTGCTTGAGGCTCATACCAGGGGAGGAGGATGAGGTCATGACGCGTTTGCCACAGCCAGCGCCTCCGTAGACCATGTTAATCGCGGAGACCTCACTCTCTGCTTGTAGGACGACCATCCCGGTGGTGTCCCAAGGGTGCTCCTCTGTGAGGGTCTCGAGCACCTCGGACTGGGGGGTGATAGGGTAACCAAAGTAGCCATCTGCGCCCGCGCGGATAGCCGCATGGGCGATCGCTTCGTTGCCCTTCATGAGTTTGATTTCTTCTGCCATAGTGGATGTTGATGTGTGTCGGTGATTACTTCAGGGTTCGTTCACTCTTTCCACTTGTAGACGGTGATACAGCCATCGGGGCATACGAGCCCACAGCTGATACAGCCGATACAGTCGTTGTCGTTTTTCAGTCGTGCGTAGTGGTAGCCTTTCTGGTTCACATCCGTAGGATGGAGCTCAATGACGTCTGTTGGACAGGCCACAACACACAGGTCACAACCCTTACAGTGCTCTGTGTCTACGACGATCGTTCCTCTTGTCTTAGCCATAGTTCCAATGGTGTTGTAAATCGTTTGTGTCGTGTCTTTCCCTCTGGCTAGGTTATGCTCTTTCAGGGGAGGGGGAGTGTTACTCACCCTGTGTACCCAACTAGGGGGATTGACACCTCAAATATACCAAATAATTGCTATTGCGCATATTCTCTGTACTTAGTGCCCAGGGCTGAGGCATGAAATCACCATAGTGCGAGGGCAAGGTCGCCAAGGAGCATACGCCGAAGATAGAAGTATCCGTGCCCTAGGTGTAGAGATCCCCAGCGTATCCCTCCTACCTAGGAGGGATGAGTATACA
>ERZ773077.76-NODE-76-length-67378-cov-10.313325_pt1 | contig 67378 bp, 59 predicted proteins | sample MGYA00580612_ERZ773077 | MGnify/ENA primary metagenome ERZ773077 (study PRJEB29015, sample SAMEA2737971) | human oral metagenome | biome: human oral; feature: human-associated habitat; material: dental | place: China | collected 2021 ...
TCTAATTAAATATTAATTATGAATAGTAATAGTATAGACAATCAACTTTTTCATTGTTTTTAGAAGGAGTTTGCATTATGCAAACAAAATTAAAAATCACAGCAACAATCCTTGCATTAACAGCAGCATTACAAGCATTTGCTTACACGCCTCGTGCACAAGCAGATAAATATGGTTTGTTTTTGGATTCTAGCCCATATGCAATTCCAAAAGATTTTTGGAAAGCAGAAGATCGCGAGAATTTAAATCGCGTATTGAAGCCATATGGAGCAAATCAACGCTCTATTTTATCTGTACAAAGTTTCAAAGACGCACTCGGTGGTACTTTTGAAAATGTAGCATACTCACCCATTGATCATTTAACCGAAATGCAAACCTATCGTGGATATCCATCAATTTACGAATATCGTAGTATTGATGCTTTGCGTCGAGGAAACAAGATCACTGGTACAAATAATGGAGCTGATCCGGAAAATCAATGTACAGCTTTTGCAAAAATGATGTTGCGAAACAGTACATGGACTGGAAACTGGTATGCTGAAAAAGGCAGAGGTACTGTAATGCAGCAAAAATCTGCAGGAAGCGATGCTCATCGTGGTAAGGCTGTTATTTTCTTAAGTGATCCAACTAAATCCTATAAATCTCAAGGAAGCGATGCTCATGTGGGTATTTTTCTTGGTTATGGTGATAACGGTTTTTGGATTGCAGATGAAAATTTTGGCGGTACTAGTTTGAAACCAACTGGTGAAATTCGTAAGCATTTCATTAAATCTCTTGGGATAAATGGTGGAAACTCTGCTTACAATGCAGATAAATACTATTTCCTCGATATTCGCTAAGGTTCATATTTTTTCTTTTTAAACTCAAGAAAAGGAGGTTTTAATCCCCTCTCTCCATTTGGAAGAGGGGCTTCATAAATATTATAACTATGAATAAATTCATTATACTGCTTTTGGGAATTTGATTTCTCACATCCTGCAGCACTACTAACACAAATAATATTTGACAAACGCAAACTCCAAAGATTACCACAGAAGCTCTAACTACAAATATACCAAACGACACCTTTTATATTTCCGTACTATCATCAGACGAAAAAGAATTAACCATATCCCATTTATGACTATGAACAATATGAATAGATTATGAAAAAGCGGAAGATTTTACGATACAATCTAAAGGTGCCGAATCTTATATAACCATAAAAACAAACAAGCCTCATTCCATTCAGTATAGAGTAAACAAAAATCCGAAAGAATGAATTAAAAAACAATATACCACACTATCATCTACTGAAATTGACCATAAAAAATACCAATCACCAATGCTCAATACTCAAACTCAGTCTGAAAACAATTTTTTTACATTTGATTTTTCAAAAATTTTCCCAGTAGATAATCAATCTGAAATAATAAATAAAGAATTAACCATTGAAACATTAAATGAAACATGGGATCTTGATGACATGAGTAATTGAAACTTTAATAAATTCATATACAACATATCTCATATTCAGCCATTTTTTTCAGACGATATAGAAATGGGATTTAATTTTCCAAGACAAATAGATCCTAGTAAAATATACTACAAAACTGCTGATAATGTTGTACATCATATCCCTCCAGAAAACATTGTTCATGAATGAGAAAGTTTAATAGAAGGAGGTGTTGTTACATGACAATGTCATGCAAAATTATGTTATGTAACTTTTCCATCAAATATTGGGAAAAATATTATTGAAGTAACGACAGAATTTTAATAATTCTCTTATTTTAAAAAACTGGACCCATTAAATAAAAAACTCCCAAATGGGAGATTTTTTATTTGATGATTTTTTCAGGAACATTAGTCATATCAACGAAATACGCATCAAATTCATCCTTAAGCATCTCTTCTTTTTCAAACAAATCTTTAGCAATTTTTTCGTGCAAATCTTTGTTTTTAGAAATAATCTGCGTCGCGGTTGCATACGAATCCTGAAGAATTTTTCGCACTTTATCATCAATCAATTTGCGAGTTTCCTGAGAAATCGCTTTTTCTTGCGACTGAGCACCAAGATAATTCCCTTCAACCGCATCAGGAGCGTAATTCTCCGCACCCAATTCTTTATCAAAACCAAATCGCATAATCATTGCGCGGGCAATATCCGTTGCTCGTTCAATATCATTAGAAGCACCAGTGGTAATATAATCCGTTCCGAAAAATACTTCTTCCGCAACGCGACCACCATACAAACAAGCCAATTCGTCAAGATATTTTGCCTTAGAAGTATATGTGCGATCTTTTTCTGGCAAAAACCAAGTTACACCACCAGCTCCACCGCGTGGCAAAATAGAAATCTTGTGAACAGGGTCAGTGTGGGCAAGCATTTTTCCAACGATTGCGTGCCCAACTTCATGGACGGCTGTCAAATATTTTTCGTGTTCCGTCATTTTGAGAGATTTTTTCTCATTTCCCATAATGACTTTTTCAATAGATTTTTGTACCAAATCCTGAGTAATTTCTTTTTGGTTAAGTTTTCCAGCCAAAATTGCGGCTTCATTGAGAAGATTTCCAAGTTCCGCCCCAGAAAATCCGATAGTAATATTAGCAATGGTATCCCAATTTATATCCTTAGCAAATGGCTTATTTTTTTGATGAACAACGAGAATTTTTTTACGATCTTCAAGTGTTGGCAAATTGATTGTGACTTTTCGATCAAATCGACCAGGACGAAGTAATGCTTTATCAAGTACATCAGCGCGGTTTGTAGCCGCCATAACGATTACATTCGTATCATTGTCAAACCCATCCATTTCGGTCAGGATTTGATTGAGCGTCTGTTCCCGTTCATCGTGTCCACCACCAATTCCAGGCGATCGCTTTTTTCCAATTGCATCGATTTCATCGATAAAAATAATTGATGGAGATTTTTCGCGTGCCTCAGCAAAAAGGTCACGAACACGAGAAGCACCCACACCAACGAACATTTCTACAAATTCTGAGCCAGAAATTGAGAAAAATGGAACATTAGATTCACCAGCAACCGCGCGAGCTAAAAGCGTTTTACCAGTTCCTGGAGGGCCTTGCAAAAGGATTCCACGAGGAATTTTAGCGCCCAATTTTTTATATTTTTCAGGATTTTTAAGAAAATCTACAACTTCTTCCAAATCAGATTTTTCTTCTTCCGAACCAGCTACATCAGCAAAAGTCACCTTATCTTTATCATCTGGGTCGTACATACGCGCACGAGACCGAATAAATCCCATAGCGCCACCCATTGGGCCACCACTACCGCCCATCATTCGGCTCAAAAAGAAAATAAACAGAAAGAATAAAATTATCGTTCCAAGAAAGCTCGGAACCGCATCAACAAGCAATTCGTACCACTTTGCCTCCTCGATAGTGATTTTTGTACCATTATCTTCTTTCAAAAATCCGATATCCGCGATATTGATCGTCGCAGGAAGGGTGATGGCATCAATTTCACGAATTTGCGTCATTTTTCCATTATCTTCAGAATTTTGAACTGATTTTTTGGCTTTAAGTTGCTGTCCTTTCACTACTACTTCTTCATATGATTTCTGAGAATAATTGGTAGCAATTTGATTCAAACCAACATCTGTGTTAATTTTTTCGACAACGCTTGGTCCAAAACTTTTACCAAATGACTGATATACAGCGATACCGAGAATAATTATGAGGAAAAAAATGAGAATTTTTCGACCCGTAATGGCAATCACTTTTGTTCCAGGTGGTAAATTCAAATTTTGATTGTCTTTTCGAGGATTTTTTTTATTATTTTGTGTCATTGAAATATCTTTAAAAAAGTGAGAGAATTATATAAATTTTTCTAAAAAATCAAAAAAATTAGTCTTGACTATACGGCAGAAATGGCTCTACAGATATAATTTTCCAAGAAGCATCTTTTTGTTGCAATCATTGTAAAATTCCAGGAAAATGAAGCGCACCATAAACAACCGCAATATTTTCGTCTGGATGAGATATAACGTAGTCTACAACAGGCTTATTCCGCTCATTGAGAATCACATACAAAAAATGAAAAATCGGCGAAGTATCACGATTTTTTTCAATTTGCGCAATCTGATAATCTGTCATTTTAATCATCATATTCAGCAAACTCGTGAGAATCTCACGCATAATATTGCGCTGATGATAACTAAGTGAAGCAATCAGTTGCAAAGATTCTTCCAAATTTTGTGACTCCGTCATCGTTTCTTGTTGAGGATTTTTTTCTCAAACAAGCGAAAAGATCTCATCAAGAGTCAAATCTACGTTTTTAATTTTTTCAGGAGAAATTGAGTCGTAAAGTGTATTTTTCTGTTCAGTAAAGCCAAAAATTTCAGCAATCTGAGCGTACCCGAGATTCGTAAAATCAAATCCCATAATCTCGTTGATACGCGTTTCTGAGTCGATTGTTCCTGTTCCAACACCCTCTGCCAGAAAAGTATAATTTTCGTTGTTAAGATTTTGCAAAGAATTTTTCTTTTTCTCAAAAAATTTTTCTGTCGCGATATGTGACATTTTTACAAAAACCACTTTTTGTCATTGATCATTTTGCAGCGTTACATTCGCAAGTTTGGCTGGCGAAATATAATTATTGTAAACAACAAAACCAATCGTAAAAGTCACAAAAAATCCAAAAATCGCACAAATCGTCACCACGATCTGACGAATAGTAGTCCAATATTTTTTTTCACGAATAGATTTAAAAATTATTCGGAGCAAAACAGCAAACATCGCTGCCATCAAAAATGCGGCAACGATGAGAAAAATTCCAGAAATCCAATCGAGATAAAATAATCCAACCAGGCCAATTATCGCGAAAAAATAAGCAATAATTGTTCCCGCCAACGCAAGTATTTTCATAAGGAGATTTTAAAAATTATTCTTCATCATATTCGGCATATTCATCAGTATCAAAACGCTCAGGAATCGCTTCGTTTCGTCGTTTATGCTTTTCAAAATAATCTTCATACGCGCCACCTTTTTCTTTTGATTTGAACATTGATTTGCGTGATTTGAGCTCAATTTCGATTGGTGTTCATTCAAATCCAAAAAATTCACGAATTTTATTTTCAATGTAACGAATATACGAAAAATGAAAATGATCCGCATTGTTGACAGAAATCACGAATTTTGGTGGATTAATGTCCACCTGAGAACCATAATAAATTTTTGGCTTGTGCGATTTTCGGCTTCCAGTAGGCGCGTGTTCGTAGGTAATTTGCGACAAAAATTGATTGAAAACGCCTGTTTTGATACGCTTAGTACGCTCTTTTTTGATATTTTCCGCGTGTTCCAAAATAAGATCAATGCGACGCCCCTCGATAGCAGATGAAAAAACAACTGGCGCGTACGATAAAAAGTCAAATTTTTTCGCCATATATTGCATATATCGATCCACAATATTTCCAGGATTAATGCCGGGTTTATGAAGGACTTTATCCCATTTATTCATAATGAGAATAATCCCCTTTTTTTCCTTCATAGCAACACCCACGAGATGCTCATCTTGATGAGATATTCCATCAAAAGCATCAATCACCACTGCCACTACATCAGCACGATCAATAGCGCGTTCTGATCGCAAAACTGACCATTGCTCAATATTTCGTGTTCCAATTTTTCCAGCACGACGAATTCCCGCTGTATCAATGAGACAAATTTTTTTACCATCATGCTCAATGATCGTGTCAATTGAATCACGAGTCGTTCCGGGCATATCCTTCACCACGGCACGAGTTTCCCCTGCCATAGCATTCACAAGCGAAGATTTTCCCACATTTGGACGACCAATCAATGCAATTTTCAAAAGACTCTCATCATAAGTCGCATCAATTTCAAGACCAAATCCTTGTTTTTTCAAAATATCGGCAATGGCAAGTTTTAGCTCACCAAAACCACGATTTTGAACAGCACTCATCGGTACTACCTCTCCAAGTCCGATAGAAAGGTGTTCATAGGCTTCCAGGGCGCGTTTAGCATTATCAGCTTTATTCGCCAAAATAATAACCGGTTTTTTAGATTTTCGTAAACGACGGATAATGTGATCATCCCATTCTGTTAAGCGATTATATTCAACGACAAGTAAAATCAAATCCGACGCATTGATAGCATCATCTGTACGAGCGCGAACATCCGCCAAAAGAGTTTCATTATCCGCCTCAACAATACCCCCACTATCCGCAAGAATATAGGAAATTTTATTTTCATGATCATCAATATGATACTCAATAATATCTCGCGTTGTATTTTCAATATCCGATACAATCGCGATTTTATGGCCCGTCATCGCATTAAAAAGACTGGATTTTCCAACATTTGGACGACCCACAATAGTAATTCTAGGAAGCATTTTTTACAATTAAATTTTTTTAAGAATACGAAAAAATACGAAAAAAGCAAGACAAAAATAAAATTCCTTTCTTGCTTTTTATTTTTCAAAAATTTCGTAATAATACAAAAATTTGCAATAATTTTTAATAGTTAACTTTATTGCAAAAATCAGCATTAATGAATTTGGTAAAATCTTAAGAACCAAAACGGAAAAATAATTTTACAAAATCTTATAAAAAAGAATCGACCCAAAGCCAAAAATCAAACAAAAATCACTATTACAAAAAATTGCAATAGTGACTTTTCGGACACAATAACATAATTCACGAGTGCCCGCAACAAATCAAATAAGAATTTCCGAGGGTCTATCTGTATACTTCCAGTCCAATTGGTGGTTTATGAATCAAAATCGGATGATGCTCGATAATAACAGGATATTGTGCTAAATCATCCATAGCATCGTTAAATCGCTGAATGAGGCGAGTGTCTGCACCCTCCACACGCTTATTCATATTAATTTTTCCGCCACCAATAACCTTTGCTCACCCAAATGGCACGCCATTGTATAAATAATATCGTCGCAAATAGTTGAGATCATACTTTTGAGCATTTTCAAAGCTACAATTTGAAATATTAAGAATTGACGGACAAAATGGTGATACAGTGCGTGCTCAGCCAATGGTGTTATGAGCTACTAACATACCATAGATATGTAACTGATTCTTAAGTAATTGGATATTACCAATACCAATCTCTTGAGCCCCATCATAATTTATAACACTTCCATCAAGCACATATGCACCAACAATATTAGTAATACTTGGATGAATATATAGATTTCCACCTTCTCATTGTTCATTTTTTTGGACCACAACACCAAGAACAGAGTCACTATCCTTGTAGAACATATTCTTGGTAATATATAAATTAGCGCCACGAACAACCACAGTGCGGCGACCAAAAATTTCTTCAGCAGAAAGTGTTACTGTGCCACCATTTTTTTCAATCAGCAAAATAGAATCTGTAGTACCATGAGAAACTATAGCGGAAGTAGCAGAATTTCCCGCACTTGGCATGGATGAGACAGAATGAATATTGTCTGTGGTTTGTGTTTTTTTAACATTACGAAGAGCAAGAAGCACAGAACGTGCCACTTCATTCCGTGTACTAGTTGCAACATCTGTCGAAACTGGATTTCCGAGATTATCCATTTGACCCTCCAGCAGCACGTGTAAATGTTTGAGATTAGCGTTTCCAAGAATCTTCACTCCAACCTGCGCTCCTGAGTCTTGACTTGTTCCATGATAACTCATCTTCCCAATAATATCACTATTATAAAGGATTTTTTTGCCATCAAGCTGATACTCAAAATGGGAGGATAGTTGAATTTTTGAGCGATTTCCCACAGCCTGCGATTTTTGCCTTAAAAATGATTCAAAATTTATTCTATCAGCAAATGGTGCGAGAAGAACATTGGAATCAGGAGCGAGCGAACGAGAGAATGGCACAGAAAGCGTAAAGGAATTTTTATCATCACCAGAATAATTAATTAAAATATTTGGAGAAAGACTTAATGTAGAATTGATATGTTTTTTTGTGGAAAGCTGATTTTTTTGAATCGTTCCCTCGATAAATCCTCAATCTCGCAAATCTCATGTAATATTATTTATAAATAACGGAGCAAAAATAGGGTTATTGATGTCATAGTTTGGCAGCTTTACAAAATCTACGCTTTTAATCTTAGTCTGATTATCCGCAATTTCAAGCCATGAAATCAGCGAGAATTTAGCTTCTGGATCAGAAATAGGCTCGAGAGCGCCATAAGCATTTGCTGTAGGTGTATACGCTTGTATTGTAAATTGATAATTATCAGACACTACACTCTGAGGACCAAAGCTTTTAACAGAATTATCAAATGGAAGTGGATTATTATTGACAAAAACAGAAGTCTCACCACTTCGAGTCTGCTGATTGAGGAACATTTTATTTTCAAGCGTTTGGAGTTTTCTTTCAATTATACGCCCAATTTTGGAAGACGGTAAAATCAGATTTCCGTATTTATCGACTACTTTTGTCATAAAAATATTTTTTGACCCATCAGCAACTCCTGTTATATGAGATGCTTTTGTTTCCAAAATTCGATCAACAATATTTGCAAACATTGTAAAATTGAATACCTTTGGCGATGGCATATTGAGAATATTTCCAGCTTCATCAGTAATTCTTGTAATGCGAACATCAATCGGCCGACCATTGAGACGATTTCTATCATTATCAACTTTATAAAAAATATCTGGCAGCCTGAAATCGTATTCAAATAAATTTGTCATCTTATTAGTTCTTTGGTGTGGATCATTATCTTGCTCGATATTATAAGCAATCTGAATTGGTGATCCGTCAGAATTTTTATATACAACCCGAATCGGACCAGATTCCCCCGCGAGAAAATTTCGTTCACGAGCCTGCAATTCATTATCCGAATTTGCTGAAATCAAATCAATATTTTCAATCTTTGGTGGTTCTGTATCAAGCTTATAGGTATCTGATCATTCCATCCAATCGGACATATTTCCTGCACCGTCCACCACGCGATATCGAAATTTATATGCTGTTCCAGGAGTTCTCGGTGCGGACATCGCGTACTCAGCAGTGAGATTTACATTATCTTCAACAAAGGTACTAATCTCTGAAAACTCCGAAACAGGCGTCCATCCAGAATACGATGCAGCCGAAAAATCAGGGCCACTGGTGGAGGTTTTCATTTCGATGATCAAATGAGGCAATCATGAATTTTTGGCGAATCGCACCCCGCGACTGATATGCTCTGGTCCTGTCAATCCAAAATCCAACGATCCTGAGGCTGATACCCCAACATTTGAATCACCTGTCAAAACCAATTTATTATTCTCAATTCAGAATTTGGCACGTCATTGTGCTGTAATTTGAGCATTGGATAAAAATGCGCCACCGTAATCATGTGCTTTTATTTTTATCACAATATTCTGATTATTTGTCCACCCATTGTGATACGAAATACTTTCAGTCCATGGCTTAGTACCGTCCCACTTTTCGCATTGCATGGAAAAAACATCTCATGATACCACACGAGCTTGGCGAATATAATATCCAGTACCTGTGGGTCTATCCCAAGTACGAGCAACCCCATCACCCCTTTGAGGAGTCATATTACCATCAAAATGTGGCGCTTGACTCGTTTCACGAGTCCAAACCCAACTTGGCAGATTATTTCATAAAACACCCTGTCCGTCAGGATGAGAATCCTCATCACAAAAACTTCGCGAGTCATTTGCGAGAATTTCTGTACGTCCTCAAATCATTGATGTATGATCAAATAACTCTTGATGAAGTCCATACCAAGCAGCATTAACCATAACAGGCACTCACAAAAAAATGAGAACAATAATAAAGTGTAGGAATTTTTTCATAAATGAAAATAACATACCCATATAGTATCATATCTTCGAAAATACAACAAAAAAATTTTTTATTTTTCAAAAAATGAATTGACAATATATGATTTTATTTTCCAAAAATATTTTGTAATAATGTATTAAAGGTTTTTTTAAACGATAAATCATATTGTGATCCCAAAGAATTGTCCGAAATATGGCCTTCTACCGAAATATCAAATATATTTTGTTGTTCACTTGGAATAATCAGAGCCTTACCATCATTATAATGTTTCATCAAAACAAATTGTTTTTTTAGCAATTTTTCTTTTCCAGTCCATAAATCCACTGTATCGTAGATACATTCAAGATAAATTCTTTGACAACCTACTGATTGTAAAAAAATATAGTTTTTTGCAATTTCAGAAATTTTGTCCGGATGAACCATCATCAAAAAAACTACTCTTGGATTTTGAAAAATTTGGAATTGCACCAGTTTTTGTATAGCCTTATCATACGATGCATCACGAAAAAAATTATGGTTTTTCGGGGTGCCGCCAAGTGTAATATGAATTTCAAAATCATATAATTGTAAAAAATCATATATCTCTTTATTTATCAAAATTGCATTGGTTGCGATTTTGAATTGCGGAGTTGAGACTTTGAGATCTCGTGTTTTTTTTAAAATATATAAAACCGTTCTTTTAAGCAACGGAAATTCCAAAAGGGGTTCGCCACCAAAAAACGAAAAAGCCGACGACAAAATTCCTGATTCTAGAAAATAATCCACAATATTCTTGATGACATCAAAAGAAATTTTTTCATTAGAAAAATCCACATAGCAATAATTGCATCGTAAATTACATTGTTTGGTTAAATTAAAGCGAATTTCTGAGTTTTTAGGAATAGTTAAATACGTAATACTCCGTGCTTTGGAATCTAATTCTTTTTGAACTTCAACCAGAAAAGCATTCATTTGAATAAAAGCTTTCGCGATTTTTTGAGGCGGTACCCCATAATGATCCAAAAAATATCAAATTGGGCACGAATAAAAAAATCTTTCAGGAATTGAAAAAAATCCTGCTCTTTCAAGATTTTTCTGTATCATCTCGAAGAATTTCCTCGAAATCAAATTGGTTTTTTTAAAACGATTACAGCCTTTGACAGTATCAATATCAAATATTGTTTTTTTACAAAAAATGGCAGAATTTACCAAATTCTGCGAAAATGCCACATGAATTGATGGAAAAAAACGTTCCGAAATCACCAAAATATTTTCTAAAACTTTTTGAAAAAGCGTGAATAGTTTTCATTCCCATAATATCGAAGAGTCTGGCAACAAAATAAAATTTTTTACATTATTTTTCATGAGAAATGTTATATCCTTAATATTTTGTATAAAATATTTGGGTGACAAAACAAACGAAAAAGTAAGTGGAAATCAAACAATATCGAGGTTTATTTTTTGATTCTCAAATAACGCGAGAATTTTTTGTGCTCCTGGTGTTGGATGAACTGAAATAACAACAGAAATATTATATTTTTCAAAAAAAGATATTTTTTCTGTGTTGATAAGCATTCAATTAGTAATAACAGAAAAAATCATTTTTGGTTTTTTAGCACGAATCCATATCACAATTTGCTGAATTTCTTCCCATTTCAAAAGAGGCTCGCCACCAAAAAATTTGATATGATTATATTTTTGCCAGTCAAAAATTTCCAAAAATTTTTCTGGATTAAAAATCTTCGCATCATAACCAATATCAACATAACAATATTCACAATGAAGGTTACAGAGCTTTGTGATGTACAAATCAAGAATTTTCATTTTTTAAAAAATTGTGGCGAATAACATCAAAGTCATTCCATTCATCCCTGGATTCCAAATACACTTTGTGATTTTTATGATAACGATTACAGTCATGGAATTTTGGACATTTGCGACATATATCATCATCAAGGCGCTCTCCGTGAAATTCTGGAAAATAAGATGAATTATTTTGTCAGATAAAGTCAGAAACTAGGCAGAATGGAAATTTTTCCAATTGTATTGTAATATAGTTATTTTGTAAAAATGGTAATAATTCTCGATATAAAAAATATTTGGTTTCCTTTATAGGGAGCATAATATTACCAATTTCCTTAAAATTCAAATCAGAAACCACCATTCCGGAAATTTTAATATAAGCACTTGGGGCAATGTTTTGTAAAAATTCAATTGTTGAAATAATTTTATCTCGATTTCATTGTGTCAGCACAATATTTATAATCATTCATTGTCCATGTTTTTCAAGATTTTGTATGGCTTGGCATACCTTTTTAAATGAACCCGGAACTCGCGTAATTTTTTCAAAATATATTTGATCATTGGAATGAAATGAAATGCGAAAAAAATCAATTTTCCCAGTAACTTGTGCCAAAAATTTTTGATTAGAAAGCATCATTCCGTTAGTTGCAACATTGATATATTCAAGATGAAATCGGGATTTCATCTTATGAAAAAAATATACTAATTGTAGAAAATTTTTATCAATAGTAGGCTCACCGCCAAACAAATCAATAGAAACAATTTTCTTTTTTATTTTTATAATAAAGAGAAAAATTTCAACAATATCAGAGTAAGCAAATTTTCGTCGTTTTCGCAATACATTGTGCGTCTCGCAAAAACCACACCGAAAGTTACAATCTGGAAAGTGAATAACCAACTCCTTCGTATAGTCAATCCAATCAAAAAAACTATATCCTATTTGATAATTTGAAAAATAATCCTCAAAATCCTCCTGCATAATCCGTTGATTTTTCAAAGATTGCTGAAGAAGAGCGAATCACATTTTTTCTTCCGAATCCTGTAAGGATTGCAATATTATAATCTGAGAATTTTCACCATTCTGATCAACATGTATTTTATATTTTGAATGGAAAAAATCATATCAGAGCTGCGGATTTTTTTGTAGTGCAATGTGAAAAATTTTTTCAAGAATGTAGAGAAGTGCAATTCCTTTCATTAAAAATGAATTTCTGTTATTTTTTGGATATATCAAGCAAATTTTTGATTAGTGCGAGCCTGTCTAATAATTCAGTCAGCGATTTTCTCATCAATTTTTGACATATAATTTTTGAGAAGTGGATACGCCCCATCGGCACGAAATTTTGGAATATTCTTCATCGTATCAAAATAAGTTTGAAGAAATGATTCTGAGGAAACTTTTCAAAAAATATCTTCCAAAGAACTATTCTCATGAAGATTCTCTACAATAATTTCTTGTTTTTCGTTTCGTTCCAGAAAAGTGAAAAATCCAGAAAAAAACACATCACCCGAAGGATGGATTTCGGTTAGATATCGTAATGGTTTTGTAAGACTTTTATTAGTTCATTGAATTTTTTGCAAAATTTTCCAATTCAAATTATTGAGGAAAATATATTTTCCAGAACTAAGCGAATATAAAATTTTTCGCAAAATTTTATTATATTCAAGGCAAAATATTTCAAAATCTTGAACCTCCCAAGGAGTGTTTTCAACAATAAATTCAATATTTATATGATTCAAACCAAGCGTTTCTACGATAAAATCGAAAAAATCAGCAAGTAATGAAATATACTTATGCACAATAACTAAACCAACACCAATTTTCTCCTTTTGGTATCACATTTTTTGTAAATGTAAAATATTTCTTGTAGTTACCTGAAAAGCATTTGTTGCATGTCAAGTCGCAAAAATACGATGTTCATTATGAAAATTTTCAAAACCACCAATACTAATGGATAGAAAAACATGGTGTTCATAAAGCCACTGCAATATTTTTTTTGAAACAATCGTAAAATTCGTACAAATCACTAATCGGACTTCAAATCAAAAATCTTGTTTTGCATGTTCAATATATTCAGATATTTCTTGAATTAAGGGAAAATTGAGGAGCGGTTCACCACCAAAAAAATATACAAACTTCACTCAATCTTCAGAATCTGTTCCAAAAATATACTTATCCACCGCTTTTTTGGCAGTCAAAAAGTCCATAAAATCATGCGAATTTTTAATCATGCAATATTCACAAGCCATATTACATTCGGTTGTGACGAATAATTTAATTTTTTGGACACTAAACATGACTTAAAAATAATAGTGAATACGATAATCTCAAACCTTAAAATCATAAAAATCTGAAAATTCTAATTTTTTCTCAAAATATGGACAATCCACCACGATTGTTTGATATGTAGAAATTTCTCAGGCAAAGTCCTGGAAATTAGGAATTTTATCCAAATATTCCAAAAAATTCTGATCAAGTGTTTTTCATAAAAACGATGAGGAAATCTCCTCTTCTTTTACGAGAACAATTTTTGGAACAATCCCAAGTTGAATAATTTCTTCAATATGAGATTTTTTATTTTTTCATAAATTCGGCTCAAAGAGTGACATTCATCGTGGATATAATAATTTTTGAAAAAATTCACGCTGTCCGGTTGGTAAATAATGTCCCGCCCCTATGGATTCTATTCATTCCTTTACGAAAAAATCGCACAATTCTGAAAAAATATGCTCTGGTTTCCCTATGGAAGGAATCGTAAGTAGTGGAATATTCAATTGTCGTGCCTGTTCTTTGATAAAATCCAAATTATATGCCCAAGTGAGAGAAATAGTCTCTTCTGGATTTGTGAGATTAAATAAATATTTCACATCAAGTCATAATTCTTTTGCCTTCAATAAAGTATAACAAGAATCCTTGCCTCCACTCCACGAAATGGCAATTTTTTTTCCAACATACGGAACAAATGGATTTTCTGGTCCAGAATATGATGCTGTAAAGCGTCTTGCATCAGCATAAGATCGTGCAATATATTGAAAAATCTGTTGTTTATTCATGGTGTTTAAAGATTTTTGCGAAAGCATCTACATTTTTTATAAAACTACAACTACCAAGCCCGATTTTACTCTCAGAAATACGAATAATATTTTGTTGATGAAGCATTTTTAATTCTTTGTAAAATACATCCTCTATTTCGATGGAAAAAACTTCAAAAAAATCAGATTTTAAAAGTTCCCCGTATAAATCAAGTCTCCATAAAAAAAATTCGAGCATCTCATATCGCATATCAATAGAAAAAATATGGAATTTCGGATTCTGATATGGCTTAATGTCTTTACATGAAAATCTTGCTTTTCAAAAAGTCCCTCCAAATACGCCAGTTCCAAGCGTTAAAATATTTCAACCAGTATGAACGTGTGGTGAATATCTCTTAAGAGGTTCAAGATTTTTTCGGAAGTAATATGTAGATCTCTCCGAAATATTACCAATTAAATAATAATTCTTATTGAATTGCGATAAAGTCTCTAGAAAAGCTCATAACTTGACACTATTTTTAGTAAAGAATTGTAATTCCTCTAGCGAAGTAATTTTTATATTTTTTTGTAAAATATACACTGAAATTTCATCATAATCTAAATTCTGGGCATATAAAAATGTATGAATTTCATCTTTTAATGTATTTCCTTCAAGTCCAAAAATTACATCAGTTGATACAAAAAAACCTGTTTTTTTAGCCTCAGAAACAATATTTTCTAGTTTGGAAAAATAATTATTGGAAAATCGGTTATATTTTTTGAGCGTTACGCTATTTGAAGTTTGAGTAGGAATGACTAAGCCATTGATGCCAATATTTTTCAATGCCAATAACTTCTCCGTATCCAAATAAGTAGAATGGCATTCAAAAAAATGTTGATAATCATGTGAAATATCAAAATATTTATGTAAAATTTCTCCAACCGTATAAATTTGTGATGGACTCATTAAAGATGGGGTTCCTCCGCCAAACCATACGGATGCAACCTTAATTCTCCCATATAAATCAAACAGTATTTTAGCCTGATGTTCCAGCAGCGAGATATATTGTTCCATATCACCCACTTCCAGTTGCTTCTTTTTGAGTTTACAATACGTACAAATCTGAGTACAAAATGGAATATGGATATACAAATCTATTCTCTCGGAGTTTTGAATTGATAAAGCAAAAAGTTGAATCACCTCGCTAAAAGTATTTACATATGGAATAGTATCATCAAAAAAACAATGCTCCATAATATGACTGAGCATAGAACTTCATGTTTTAAGAAAATGTGAATCTTGCCACTGCATAATTAAAATTTAGATTGATGATTATAGAGACCTCTTTGTTTGCGTTGTTCATAGCTTTCTTTGATTAAAAACCATGTCTTGATGTGTTGATTTATAGTAGAAATCTCACAAATATATGCATCCAAAAAGCTTGAATTTCACAACTCTTGATCAATATGTTTCAAAATTTTTGTTCGTTTTTGAGACTTTAAAAAAAACTCTGAAAGATAAAATCTTTCTCTCGTTTCTGGATTTTCTCAATTCCATGAAATATACTCCTTCCAGTAGTCATAAAAATCTAGTTCTAAAAAAGTCCTCACATATCGCTGGATGATGGGGTGTGCGATATTCGGTAATAGTAGTCATGCATTTTGCTTGAATATCAGTGAATCGAGATTGTACGTATATAATCTTTTTTCTGCGATGTAATTTCCTAAAAATCAAAGATAGAAGCTCCCAAGTGGGCGAAAATTTTCATAAATATTAAGTGCAGGAAAAAATTTTTGTACTCGATTGATGGCGCCTGAATAAAAATTTACATTTACAGAATCATACTCAGGACGAATTCATCCAATAATTCCATAATAACAAACCACCTCGTTAGTCAAAAGTGAAATACCATGATATTGATCAATTCCCCTCGAAAAATCTTTATCTAAAAAACTCATCACAAAAGTTTGTGCAGAAGAAAAAGCTGGGAATGAAAAAATTTTGGCGATAAATTTTATCAGCAATAAAGTATGAGGTTTTGACTGATAAGAAAATCATTCAATATCACCCAAAAGCAAGACGATATCAAGAATGTTTCCATGAATATCAGAAATAATCTGAAGTTCTTTCAAAAAAATAATACCAAAAAGTCTCTCAAGTTGAGTGATTTTTGAGTGTATTTTATTGTATAAATCAGGAATTTTATGAAAATATTCGAGATAAGTCATTATTGATAGGTATCCTTACAAAGGCGAGCAAACAAGGGATCGACAATCCTTTCACACAAGGAGTCATCTTTTGAGGATGCCATATAATAAATTGCATCCATACAAATGCGGTATGAATCGGAATCCTGAGGTAATTTTTCCTTACAAATTGCAATTTTTTCAGAAATTGTTTTATTGGTAACGGACAGAAATACCAAATCAAGTGAGCCATCAGGATCGGTATATTCACCATCATAATATCCTTTCTCTATGAGTGAAGATACAATCTTCTGTTCCGTTTTACTTATCTCACTTTCAGGAAAATCACAGTTATTAGCCCTACAGTTCAAAGCATTATACTTATGAAGCATTTCAAGATCTTTTTCTTTGAGAGCTATAAAAAGCACAAGCTGGCGACCAAAAATATATTCAAAATATGAAAATTGCTCAACGCTTTTAATTTTGGAAAATTGCCCAACAAGCAAATCACGAAAATTAAAATCTTCAATAATTTTATCTAAAAGCTTATCGAACGGAATGCCTGCGGTAATCGCAGAATTCAGTGAATAAGAATCAGCAATTTGCGTCGTTTCAGTGTTGTTATCCGGAAGAATATCCACTGGGGTTTCGGTAATGTTTCCTGGTTTTTGTTGAAAAAATGCGTATACAAGAATAAGTAACAAAATCCCCACACAAAAAACAACAAAGAAAATATTTTTTTGCATACATAAAAATAAGTTAAAAATTAACACCAACCCCCTGATGAGTGATTGCTATGATTACTATGATAATGCACTGTCTGATATACAAGATTCATACCTTCAAGCCCTTGCCCCTTAATCATCGCAGATCCATTCGCATGACCATTCACAATTTTTGAATATGGAGCAATTCCTTTATTCACGTACAATTTACCACGAATATTAGCCATACTCGGACCACAAGGAGTTCGCACTTCCGTGTCCTTATTAACCAAGACCTCATCAATTTGAGCAGTAGGAGATTTGGCTCCCCATACAGCAGTAGCACTTTGAAGGCTGTTGTTACAATGATATGAGCCAGCATCAGCACTCGGAATAGCATTCATGAGAACCATCGCCCCCAACCCAAAGGCAGCAATGTTTTTTTTGGATATTCCAGAAGAATTATGTGAAACAAAACTGGTTAATTTTTTCTCCATCTTCGGAAGCTTTTTTTGTGTATTTTTCATAATATATAAAATTAATGAATCCATGACCTCAAAATTCGTTCGTTCTCAGGATCTTGCAGTTTTTCAAATAAATAATCTAACATAAATATCTGCATTTTATTTTTTTCATCTTTTGAATAGGATGAATAGATATTTCCATACTGCGTAAAATTGTACAACATATCTACGCCAAGATATGGTTTATAAACTGATTCTTCATAACCTGGCAATCCGTCAAGCGTTGATACCATTGCTGAAATCTTTGTAATCTCACTATCAGCCATTGCCTGATATGTTTGAAGACCTGTTTCGAGCATTGGTGTCATCAGGAAATTATTAATTCCCATTCGTCCAAGCATGCGCGATTCATCAGACGCATAAACCTTTCCATCGTAATTATAGGCAATGGTTCCAAGAGCCACTCCACTTGGTGATCGGATATCCATAAAACTTCCAGTATTCTCATGAGAGAATATTTTTTGTAAATAGACACAAGAAATCATTTCTCTCATGAAATATCATGATTTATTGAGTTCCAATAAATAATCCATTCCATCACGATAGAAGTCCATAAATTCTTCATATGAAAATTCCATCTTCTCACGATCAGCAAGAGCAAAGCCATAGGGATTTAGCCAGCGAAATCCTATTGTCTGCAATCATAATTCCTTATAGGTATCAATGATGTTTTTATAGTTTTTAATACTTGTTTTTGTCCAAGTTGTAAGTGCGCCAACACGAAAATTTTCGCCTGCACCTCGCTTGATAGATTCTTCAGTTATGCGTTTAATCCAATATGTGACATTTTGATAACTATCACCTTCCTTCCAAATCCGTTGACTATTATGAGTTAGTTTATCACCATCGAGTGAAGTAGAAATTCCCACATTATGATCCAAAAGCCACCGTAACTTCTCTTCAGTCATAAGCGTAAGATTTGTCACCAATAGAAAAACCACTTCCTTCTGTAAAATTTGAGACTTAAAATAAGAATATTCAACAATAAATTTCAACACATTCCAATTTACCAAGGCTTCACCACCCTGAAATTCAATTGTTACTGAAGGTGCTGAACTATAAAAAATAGTATCAACAACCTTTCTGGCTGTTTCCATCGTCATATCCATATTTTTTGCTGTCATAGGAGCAACCGCTGCATGACAATATTCACATTTATGATTACATCGAAGTGTAAGTATAATAGCATGAAGCGTGGGTCAAAACGCTAAAAATGTGTTACGCTGATTATATAACACGGTCATTTGATTTTGATATTCAGGCGTTTTATAAAACAATTTTTTCGCGAGCTCGTCACGCTTATATCCTCTAATCTTTCCAGAAAGAAAATCACAAAATTCCTCTTCTCCTAAAAAACAAAAATTTCCAATATCATTAGTAATTAAAAAATTTCCACTTTTTTGCTTTTTAAATCGAAAAAAAGCAATATTTGGATCGAGATTTTCCACGATGTAAGATGATTCATTAAGCATTGAGAAGATAGATACAATAATTAGAAAATTCGTCAAAAACGGCCTGAGGGTCTTGATCATCAATTATTAGTACCCCGTTCTCAAAAAAAATCACAAAATCTTCAAAGGCTGAAATTGCCTGATTCACAACTTCATCAGAATAAAACTCCTTATCGAGACTGAAAATTTTTTTTGACATCTTGTAATTTATTAAAATTTATTCGCAGTTGTGGTCTAATATGAGATTCAGCCTCAATTTCTGCAAGTATTTTAGCTATTTCGTCTTCATTGATCCTAAGCTCTGGATCATTTTCAATTTCATTCAAAAGCCTATCAATTTCATCATTTTCGTTTCATCTGCTTGACGAAATGGAAACAAAATTTTGACTATCAGAAAAAGAAGAAAGCGCACGAGTAATAATGGTTTCGCGAATTGTTTTATTGTTCACCTCCAAGTTTTCTCGTAATCTTACGGCCAACAACTCATCCATATATTCACCCGCCATAGCCTCTGCAGTCCATGTAGTGGTATTTTTTGGCAAAATTTGTAGGATTATATTTTCTCAATCTGTTTTAAAAAAGAAATACGCGCGATCTAAAAACATATAGGCTGCCCTAAGAATCGTTGTTGTTGGGAAAATTGTTCCGTCTACTAATAATTCCAATCGATCATTTTCAATATTTTTAGAAAGAAATTGTTGCATAAATTATCAAAAAGCAATATGATGGGATTATAATTGCAAATCGATTTTTTGCAAGTATTTATTATAATAATTCCTGAGTTTTATATTTGAATAAGTAGCATCTATCGGGATAATGAAGTTAAGTCATTAAAAAATGCAATTATTTGCAATAACAAATATATTTTTCACTAATACAAAAATTTGCAATAAAATAATTTTAGATTTTTTTGAGCCTTACAATAAAAAATCATTCCGTATATTCTGATGGGAGAATTCTTATTCCAAAGCCATTGAGCGAAGAAAAATCATTATTGCTAAAATTTGCAATATTACTTTTCCACCATGCTTCATTTTTACAAGACAAAGAAATTGGCAAAATTTGTGCATCGACATTTTTTTCTAAAAAATTTACAATAATCATTTCATTTTCTTCGGGTGCAAGCGTACAAGTTGAATATACCAATTCTCCACCACTCCGAAGATTTGCCCAAAATTTTTGCAACAATTCGGTCTGCAATTGAGATTTTTTGAGAATATTTTCCTCAGACCAAAAACCAAAACTTTTTTCATTTTGTAGAGAAATTCTCCCTTCCGCACTACATGGCGCATCAAGTAAAATCTTATCAAACAACGCTGCTGATTCAAATTTTCTGGCATCAATTTTGTAAGTTTCGATATTCGTCGCTCACTGCAACTGAATATTATAATTCAGCTTATCGAAGCGAATTTGATTCTGTTCAAGAGCAACGATTTTTCCATCATTTTGTTGCAACATAGCAATTTGCGTCGTTTTACTACCAGGAGCAGCACAAACATCAAGAATTTTTTCTCATTTTTGGGGATTTAAAACGAGGGTTGGCAACATGGATGCGATAGACTGCAAATAGATTTTCCCATCATAAAAGGCACGAGAGCCCTTGATTGCAAATTCTTGACTTCTATCAAAAGTAAACACGTTATCAAGTAAGTCAAATTTTTTTGTAATAATATTTTTCGCATGAAATTCAGCAAAAACATCATCACCATTGGTTTTTAAGAAATTAAGACGAAAAGAACCTTGACGATTCGTTGCAAAGGCCTGTAGAATCTCATGAAAATTCTGTGGATAAATTTGTTCAAGTCGAGTCAAAAATGTGGAAGGGAGCGATTTCATATAGAATTTTTGAGAATTATAGAAAAAATTTCTTTTTCTTCAAGAATTTTTTCAAAAATAAAATCCCTTTCGGGATTTTATTAGCTTCGTTTGCGAAGAGAAATCATCAAACCAAACGCGATAAAGAATGCTGCGATAATCAAAATCAATGTTTCAGTTGGACCAGTTTCTACTTCTGTTTTTGGAACTACTGGAGGAGTTGTTGGAGTAGTTGGATTGTCAAGTGTGTATTTTACACATTCATAGTGCGTTTCTGCTGTTGCAGAGCGAGTCACAGTCGTCATATCCATTGTATAATATACTACTGGGAATCGAAGAAGACCAACCGTTTCACCATGTTTTTTCTGAGAGCTTGTAAGTGTAAATCCCGCTCCAAGATCAGTTTCCATAAATGTTACTTTCTGATCAGGAAGAAGTTGGAATTCATCTTTTCCAGAAGTACCTGGAATCCAAGTAATCGCAGAAGAATTTTTCCACATTTTAGATTCATCCGCAGAAGATGGTGTCCAAACGGAATCATAAGAAACCATATTTGGAGTCTTCTGTTCATCACGAACAGCAATCAAATAATTTGACGTTGTATTTTTCCAGTTATCAGCAAGGCCAGTAAGTCTTTCCCCTACTTTTACTCCGCGTCCTACAAAACACTGACCACAAGAGTTTTGTCCAAAAATAGGGTCTGAAGAACAAGCAACTTCTGTATATTCACCGGCATTGATACTTGTTGCAGTTACTGCATTAGAATTTGGTGCTGCATTCAAAGTTACATTTTCTGCTTTTGTCGCCACATCAGTAGTAGTTGTAGCTACATCGTCTGTTGTAGTTGTAGCACTATTGAGGGCTGTGCCTGTCATAGTAGTGGTTTCTACAATATTATTCGTTTCTGTAGAAGTAGTAGATTCTTGAGCAAAAACCGCAAAAGAATTGAGAGATACAGTTGTGACTGCCAAGAGTGAAATCGCTCGACGCATCATAAAAGATAAGATAAGAAAAATAAACTTTACAGGGCCATAATAGGAAAAGTTTATGATTTGTCAAAAAAAATCTTGTAGAAAACGATATTTTGAGTACAATATTTGCACATTTATGTTATAATTAATTTTCTCTTATGCTTGAAAATCTTCAAGAAGACCTTAATAAAGCCATTTCTCATCTACAAGGCGAATTTTCTAAACTTCAACTCGGTCGAGCCAATCCAACTGTGATTGAAGGTGTATTTGTGGTCGCATATGGTTCGAGTCAGCCTCTTAAAAATATTGCAAGTGTAACAAACCTTGATGCACAAACCCTCAGTATTCAGCCATGGGACAAGAGCTTACTTCATGATATTGAAAAAGGAATTAGTGATGCGAAGCTTGGACTCAACCCTACAAATAGCGGCGAAACACTAATGATTAAATTCCCTCCAATGACCGAGGAACGCCGCCGGGATACCGTGAAAATCGCCTCTCGACAAACTGAAGATGCCAAAGTAAGTATTCGTAATGTTCGTGGAGATTATAAGAAAAAAATTGATAGTGCAAAATCTGAAAAAACAATTAGCGAAGATGAAGCAAAAATGCACGAAACAAACCTTCAGAAAGCTATTGACAACGCTATTAAAGAAGTAGAAACACTCTTTGCTGAAAAAGAAAAAGATATTATGAAAATTTAGTATGAAATCCTATTCACAAACAGGAAATCCAACTTCAAGACTCTTTTTACTTAAGAGTCTTTTTGCTGGATTGAACAAAAAATGTATTCTAACAGACTCTGCGGATGATTTGTGAGCCATTCGTGATTTTGGAGAAACAATTTTAGATAAAAAAATAACCGAAATTTGTTCGGTATGAGAGTTTTTTTTACTACCACATAGTGAGAATGATGTTTTTGTTGCAGATATTAACATTTTTCGTACAGAAAAAAATTTATATCATTTTGAGCACAAAGAAAACCTCAAAATTGAGCGATGAAATACACGAAAAATCGATGAAATAATCGAACAATTGCTAAAAAATGGATTTGAATATGATCCATCTTTGGGCGACACTTTCACCTACCAAAAAACTGGAAGTATCCTCTCTGTTATCGGAAATAATATCAATATTATGTATCAAATCGAGTGGTTTGATACTGAAATTGACGCGATTTTGATGCAAAACAGGATTTCACAAGAAAGAAAATTTCTCAACGAAATTACTTTTTCGAAAAAAAATTCACAAAAATTTTTTCATGAAAAAAATGACGAAGAAAAATATTCCATCAATGTAGAAATCCTTGAGTCACTTCCAAAAATTTTACCAGAAGTTGATTTTTATATTCTCTGATGCGATTTTTTGCAAGAAATTTCAGTATTGCAAAAATTTGCAATACTACATTTCTCGGAAATAAATACCCTAGAAAACGAAAAAATATGAGTCGATTTTCCTGAAATAAAAAACATTCACGAACTTATTGCAAATATTAGTAATAATAAAAATACACCAATTTTTTGTACCAGAAATCCAAAAACACTGGAAAATTTTCTGGAAAATAATTCACTAAAAAATATTACAATTATTCATTCCAATTCTCGAAAAATTGAGAGTTTTGAATTTAAAAATGATAATAAAATTTTTAAAAATATTCCAAAATTGCTGATTGCGGACGATATTTTGTGAAAAATTTTTGTAAAAAGTCGAAAATCTGGTTCGGTTGCGAAAAATCTGGATTTACTCATCTCCCTTTCTCCTGGGGATTTTGTGGTGCACAGAGATCACGGAATTGCCAAATTTCACGCGATTGTCAAAAAACAAATGTGAGATTTGGAGCGAGAATATCTCGAATTGCATTACGCGGACAATGATAAATTATTTGTACCAATTACCGAAATCTTTCGAATTTCAAAATATTTGGGTGAAAATGATGTCACACTGACTCGGCTCGGCTGAAAAGAATGGGAAAAAACACTCACAAAAACAGATGAAGAATTGCAAAAAATTGCAGAAAATATTCTCGAAACAAATGCTCGCCGACAAATGGTGCAATGACGGGCTTTTGGTCGATTCGAAGCGGAAGAACAAATTTTTCGCGATGATTTTCCATATGAATATACTGACGATCAATTGCGTGGGATTTTTGAAGTTTTTGCTGATATGGAAGCCGAAACTCCGATGGATCGACTTCTTTCTGGTGATGTGGGCTTTGGAAAAACCGAAATCGCAATGAATGCCTCCTACAAAGCATTTTTATCGGGTGCACAAGTTGCGGTCATTAGTCCGCTTGTAGTGCTCGCTATGGAGCATTATGAAAGTTTTGTAGAGCGACTTGGGAAATTTGGCGTCAAAATCGCACTTCTTTCACGAATGAATTCTCCAAAAGAAACGCAGGAAATTTTAGAAAAAATGAAAACGGGCGAAATCAATATTGTGATTGGAACGCATCGTCTTTTGAGCGAGGATGTAAAATGGAAAAAACTTGGATTATTGATTATTGATGAAGAACACAAATTTGGTGTAATGCACAAAGAAAAAATTAAAAAAATCCGTACTGGAATTGATATTTTATCCCTTTCTGCAACACCAATTCCTCGATCACTCAATTTGGCGCTTTCTGGGCTACGAAAAATTTCACTTCTGACAACGCCACCAAAAAAGAAAAAACCGATTGAAACTATTATCACGAACTGGAATGAAAATATTATTCAAGCTGGTATTGAGCGCGAATTGGCACGTGGCGGACAAGTAATCATTGTTCACAATCGTATCAAATGAATCGAAAGCCTCAAACAAGAACTCGAAGAAATACTTTCAGAAAGCCAAAATAAAGCAAAAATTATCGTTACTCATGGACGTATGAATGGCGATGAAATCGAAGAAAGAATTCATGATTTTAAAGAAAAAAAATACAATATTCTCCTGACTACAACCATTATTGAAAATGGCGTCAATTTTCTCTCAGCTAATACGATTGTTATCATTGATCCGGAAGAATTCTGATTAGCAAGCCTTCATCAGCTGCGCGGGCGCGTCGGGCGACGCGGTGATCAGGGATATTGTTATCTGGCATATCGAAAAATTTCTTTGAATCCTGATGAAAAAAATCGTCTCATTACCATTGCAAACAACAATCATCTTGGGGCTGGTTTTGAAATCGCGATGCGTGATATGGAAATTCGTGGTGCGGGCGACATTCTTGGAATCAAGCAATCTGGAAAATCAAAAGATGTCGGACTTCCCTTGTATTTCAGAATGTTGGAGGAAAAAATCGCTGAACTCAAACATGAAAAACAAACCAAAATTTTCACAAAAATCGAACTTGACCTCTCTTACATTATTCCTAATGAGTTTTTTATTTCAGAACTTGACAAACTTAATTTTTTCCGTGAAGTAGAAAATATTGATAACATTTCGGAACTTGAAGCGCTGGAAAATGAATTTTTGCAGGATGAACGCAACGAACATATCGAAAATTTATTTTTACTTTTGAAAGCCAGAATTATTTTTGGCGCATTTGGCATCGAAAAAATTTCAAAAAATGGAAATTTTTATGTGCTGGATTTCAAAAAATGACACACGATTTATGAGCTCAAAAATTTTCTCGATGCTTTTGATAAGGGAAAAAATATGATTGTTGTTTCTCCTGAGAAAATTCGCATTGATGCAAAAAATTTTCAAAATTCGCGAGATTTTTTGCAAAATATCTTGAATGAAAAATAAAATCCGAGTTGGATTTTATTTTTTTGTGAAATAATTTTTGAAAATGTCAATCGAAAAAATCAAAAATAATGCCGATTTGTTGCGAAAAAATCTGATTTCCTGTACAATAAATCTACTAAAATTATGAAAACCGCAAAAATTCTCATCAGCGTCATTGGGATTTCTGTCATTTTTTTTGGCAGTTTTTGGCTTTATAAAAGTTTTTCTCAAGAAAATTCTGAGACAGATTTTTTGCAAACTATTGAATCAAAAATCAAAAATAATTTTACGGTACGCAAAGATTCGAGCGAAAATGATGCCGAAAAATACAACCAAGCGCTGTATTATGGCGATGCGCAGAGTTGTGACGCTATTAAAAATGAAACGAAAAAAACGGAATGTAGTGATTATGTTCGCATGGCAAAAATTTTGGAAAATTCTGAAAATGGCGATTGCAGTGAGATTTCTGACGAAAATCGTGCGATTGAATGCAAAAATTTGATGTACGAAAAAACTGCAAAAGAAACAAAAAACAAAAATCTTTGTAAAATTATTTCTGATGAAACAATTTCTGAACGATGCCGCGAAAATATCGACGGAATAATTTTCAGCGAAATCGTCGCGAACAATTCGGCTTCCCCAGCGACGTGTGCGATTCTGGAAAAAAGTTTTTTGACGCAATGTCAAAGCTTGATCAAAAATTATACATACGAGCAACAATATTTGGAAGCGATAAAATCCAAAAATATAGCAAATTGTGGATATTTGCCAGAAAAAAATCTGGTGCAAAAATGTCAGGACGAAATCACTGAAATTCTCGCCGAAAAAGAAAATTTACCGCGGCTTTGTGAACGAATTTCTGACGCTGAGAAAAAAATGCAATGTTTCACGCGAACCGTGATTCAACGCGATAATGCGACCTTCAATCTCGCAACTGAACAGGAAAATCTCGAGATGTGTCAAACTATTTCTTCAGAAAATATCAAAAATCGTTGCAATGATATAATCGTGCTTTCTAAAGTGCAAAAAACAAAAAATACGGAACTTTGTAAAAATCTCAAAAATCAAGAAAATATTGCTATTTGTCAAAAAATTTCTCTTCCTTAATATGAAAATTTTTCGTTTTCTCATCGCGTTTTTTGCTCAAATTCTTGTGGTAGGTTTTTTTATAGTGCCAAGCGCTCATGCACAAAATGTGGATGAAATCGTGGAGCTTACAGGCGACAACGCAAACCTAAATTTTTCAATTCCTGCGAGCATTCTGCAAAAAAATAATCTCAAAAATGTTTCGGTCAATCTCAAAAAATGAGAAGTTTCGGGAAGTTTTTATATGAAAGGTGTCGGTTTTGTCACTTTTTCTGGGGCCTGAACCAAAACTTGCAAAGCGAATGGTGAATGTCATTTTGTCAGTTTTCCTGCGACAAATGCGCTCATTGGAAATGTGAAAATCACGATGGTAATCAATAAAAATTCTCGTCAAGTTCGCTGAGAAGTCACTTCTGGAATGGGAAAAATGGGTTTGGAAAATATTGTTGTGAAAAATTCTTCTACACATTTGGCGGGACTTGAAAATCTCGTTGCCAATCATGAAGCCGAGCTTAAAATCGAAAATCCGGAAGCACAGAAACTCTACGAATTGCAAGTAATTTTTCAAAATGTTCCCATTCAAACTGTTGTGGCAAAAAATCAAAAATTCTCAAAAATTGATCTTTCGCTTGCGGGAAAATATAGTTTTCATTTGCTCGTAAAAAATTCAAATAACACGACAGAAAAAACAATAAAAGCCGAAAATATCACTGTCAATCCTGGAGAAATCGCAAAAGATGTACTCAATATTGAATTCTTTGCGAAAAAATATTGTCAAACCAATCATTGTGTGGACGGACATACTCGAAAATGAAGCCAACTCACCTATTCGCCAGAAAAAATTTTCCCAGGAAATACGGTCAATGCAGAATTTTTGCTTCGCGACCAATATGGAAATGCTATTTCTGGAAAAAATCTCAAAGCCGAATTTAAAAATACGCTCAAAACGATGCAAGTTGACACACGACAGGTGAATTTTACGAGCCAAAACGGAATCAAGGAAGTTCAGCCAGCAATTTTTTGGAACAATTCGGGAGAAAAATTGAGTGGCGTGATGAGCTTGAGCAATGTTTACAAATTCACCTTTAAGCCAATTGCACCGACAAATAACGAAAATTCTTTCGTACTCACAAAACTTTCGTACAACGACGAAGATATTTTTTCAAAAATTTCACAAAGCCCATTTGCTGTCGAAAAACCGTATGAAATCGAGGCACAACTACCGCCAAAAGTGTACAGCACGATGAATATTCCATTGCAGGTCAATACAAAAAAAATTGACACACACGCCATATCATCAGCGCAAATTATTGGAAAAATCACGACCAATCCACAGATTTCAAGCCTTCAAATCAACTCAAATGGAATGTCGTGTCACAAAAATTTGTTAGGCACACTCAATGGCGGAAATGTCTTTTGTAACGGAAATATTAGCGACAATTTTGCAATTTTTGGGTATAATTTCGCGGCAGGCAAAAAAATTATTTTCAAGCCAGCAATTACAAGTCAAAAAACAGAATCAACGCTCAGTCTTGCAGTCGGATACATGATTTCATGAGAAAAAGTGATTTATGAAGCGTTTTCGAAAAATTTTTCAATCGAAGAAATCAATCCAAAAGATCTCGAAATTACGGGCGGAATTCATAATTCTACAACAGAAAATTCGAGCGAAAATACGATCAATTTCCGCACAGGGCGTAATGATCTTCTGAATATCATTCGCAAAAATATCGCATACCTTGGGCGAAATATTTCTGATTTTTCAAACAAAAATTATGAAGTTTTTGAAAGAAATGTACAAATTTCCAGTCACCTTTCACCTCAAAAACGCACATATATAGCGATTGGCGGTGATATCACAATCGATCAAAATATCAATAACACTTCTGATCCGATCGCGATTATCGCACTTGAAAAAGATGGCGTCGGCGGAAATATTATCATTAAAGGAAGTGTTACGAATCTGAATACTTCCCTGATTGCAGAAAAATCAATTCTGGGCGATACCAACAAAAAAAATCAACTCTATATCAAGGGTTCTATCATGGCAGAAAATCTCTGTAGTGGTCAGGTTGAGTGTTTTTCAAATATTCGAAAAGAATTTAAATGGGACGATCCAGCTTCGCACAAGGCCGTTGGGCAAGAAAATAATCCAAATAAAATCATCGTCGAATATAATCCTGCGCTGAGACTCAATCCGCCTCCTGGACTTGAAAATTTCGCAGAATAAAATCCTCAAAAATGAGGATTTTTTCATTACAAAAAAGTTAATGCAAATATTTGCAATAAATATTACTTTAAAATAAAGGTTTCTAGGAATTTATTTTCTTATTGCAAAATTCTGTAATAAACTAATGACAGAGCAGATTTCCAGAATTATCAAACCCAGCAACACATTGGTTGGTAGGACAGCGTTGATTGGCGCCAGAAATTTTCTGATATTTGCTTGCATCCAGTCCGCCAAGCTGAGAAGCATTTTTTACGGTTCCATCAGAATTCTGCCAATCCCCTGACGACAAAATTTTATTCAAAATCTGCCCAAAAGTTCCGCTCGGATTCTGTGCTGCCACATAACTAATTGTGAAAATTCCAGCGACAAAAACAGTGAGCGCAGAAAGTCCAAAAATCGCGCCACGAAGAGCAAATTTCCCAAGAGAAGAAAAAATTGTTGTTTTTTGCATAGACGAAAAAAATATGATATACTCATAATATGAAAATTTTTGCAAACATCAAGCACATTTTTTTTATTATTGCAATTTCGCTGACGATTCTTTTCGGGACGTACGCTTTTTTGGGGCGAGATTTTATCGCACCGATCAATTATTTTTTCACATATCGTACAACAGCCGGCGCAGAAATTCAGGATTTCATTTATAAACCAAAACTTGCTCCGTCTGATAATATCGTGATTGTAGAAATTGACGAGACGACGCTCAATAATCTCAATTCTCAAAGCGAATATTCGATGCTGACAATCGGAAAAGATGAATACACTCGATTGATGAAATTTCTCAAAGCTGCTGGCGCCAAGGCAGTGGGATTTGATATTGTGTTTCAAAATGCTGACAAACATGAAAAAGAATTTGCGGAGGCGATGCTTGATTTTGAAAATACAACCATTGCAACACTCAAGCCCAAAAAAACCAATAATTCTCTCTGAGAATATACACTAGATGATTGTTCTGGGGATGGTGATATAGAAAATTTGACCTGCCCCTTTACGCCTCGTGGCGTGTATAGCAAAATTCGATGGGGCCTTATTGATGGTGGCAGCACACGAAGCGCCTCAGTATTGGAAAAGCGTGACCTTGCTTACCCTATCACGGCATATGGTCCAATGCAAACACAAATAAAATTCGGAACAGGAAACATTAACCTGACAACGCGTGATTCTTTTGTGTACACATTGCCGATTGCCATGCTCCTTAGTGAAGAAAATGAACTTGTAAAAAAACTCGTTAACATGGTGATTAAGTCACAACAAAGTTCAAACGGAGGAACATCAGAAAATACAATTCCCAAACTTCCACAACCATATTTTCTCGAAAACCGCCAAGAATCCAACGCAGCAGAACATCCGTATCGCACGATATCGCTCGCAAAAATTTTGGATATTTATAAAAAATTCCAAGAAGATCCAAACGAATATATTCACGAATGGAGAGCTTTGCAAGAAGGTTTTTCAGGTGCATATGTGCTCGTTGGTGAAAGTGGAACACTCATTCACGATACCGTCATTTCCCCATCAACTGGCCACAAAATCCCAGGAGTATACACCCATGCTTTTTTCTTGGATGGAATCCTCCAAAATAAACTTTTAAGTGAACTCGGAAGCACTACGACATATGTTTTGTCGATTGTGGTAACGATTTTGGCCGTATTATTATACTTTTTCTTGCCAAAATTTATTTCGCCGATTATGGCAGTTTTTGCGATTATTTTGACAATTTTTGTGGCACGATACTCGTATGGCGAATGGCGCGTGGTTTTTGATATTTTTCCATTTTTGTTGAGTGGCGGAATTATCACCTATCCAATTGTCTATATTTACAAATTTTTTATCGTTGATAAAGGAAAAAGGCAGATTCTGAACGCATTTTCGCGATATATCAGCCCAAGTGTGGTAGAAATGATTGATACGAACAAAATTGCAGCGACGCTTGGTGGCGAAAAAAAGGAGCTTTCGATTTTATTTTCTGATATTGCTGGGTTTACGAGTATTTCAGAAAAAATGGACACCAAAAATCTTTTTGTGTTGATGACGGATTATTTGTCGCGAATGACGGATGTTTTGATTGAGCATCAAGGAACGCTCGATAAATATATTGGTGATGCGGTGATGTGATTTTTTGGAGCGCCAGCGGATGATCCATTTCACGCTATCAATGCGTGCCGAACTGCGGTTCATATGCGACGCGCGCTCAATGATTTTAACAATCATTTGAAAGAAAAAAATCTCGATCCAATCGATTTTCGTGTGGGAATCGCGACGGGTGAAGTCATGGTAGGAAATATTGGCTCAGAAAAACGCTTTAACTATACGGTGCTGGGCGATACCGTGAATCTTGCTTCCCGACTGGAATGAATGGGCAAAGAATACGGCGTAAATGTAATTATTGCAGCGACAACGCGAATTTTGATTGGCGATGAATTCCTGATTCGTGAACTTGATTACATTTCTGTAAAAGGAAAAAATGAGGGCGTACGCATTTTTGAAGTTTTGTGACTGCGATGAGATTCGATCAATATGGCGAAATACACGAATTATGAAGCGGCACTCAGGCTTTATCGTGAAGGGCAATATTTGGCGGCTGGACATATGTTTGAGCGATTTGCCACAGAAGATCCGCCTGCAATGATTATGATGAAGCGCTGTGCTGAGCTCATAAAAGGCAAAATGACCCTTGATAACGGAATTTATCGGATGACGCACAAATAAAATTCTCAATTTGAGGATTTTATTTTTTGAAAAATGAAAATTTGAAAATTGGCACCATATTTATGGAAATGTTAATAAAAATATTTACCATGAAAAGGCTCAAACGCTAGAAATATTGCTCATAAAAGTATTGATTCTGTAAAATATTCCAGTCGAAAAAATATTTTGCAAGGAATTGCGATTATTTCACACGAATTCGGGATTCAAGGAAAAATTGATTTGTACGACGCGCGAACTGGAATTTTGACAGAACGAAAACGAAAAATTGATAAAGTGTATCGTTGATATATTTGGCAATTATACGGACAATATTTTTGTCTTTCTGAGATGGGTTATGTCGTGACTGGATTGCGGTTTCATTCGCTTATTGATAACAAAAATTATCCTATTCCCCTGCCGTCTGATCGCGAGAAAAAAATTTTCAAAAAATATATCGAAAATTTTCGCAGTTATCAACTTTCAGAAAATTTTTCACCCAATCCAGCCAAATGCGCACGATGTATTTATACAAATCTTTGTGATGTTTCTTAATGTTTCTTATGCTTTCTAAACCTGATTTCATCCAAAAATCCATCATGGTTATTCATTCGTATGATGTAAAAAATATCCGTTTTCATAACGAAAATATTTTGGTGGAAGACGACGTTAAAATAAAAAATCAAGCAAGTCTTCACAAACTTTTCGCAATTTTTTTGATTGGCGAGGCAACTATCAGCACCCAACTTATCAGAAAGCTACAAAATTTTGGCGTAGCGCTCGTGTTGCTTCGCAAAAATCTTGAAGTTGTGAGTGTGATTGGCGGCGGCCTCAATGGTAATATTTTGCTTCGCGAGAAACAATACCAAAATTTTCGCGATGAAAATCTCGCGGTGGCTATGTCCAAAATTTGTATTACCAATAAAATTCAAAATCAAGAATTATTGCTTGCCAAAATCCGTCAGAAAAATGAAATTCTCAACAAAACCACCAATAAACTTCACTCTCTCGCAGGAAGCGCTTCTGTATGCGAAAATTCGAAGCAATTACTTGGCATCGAATGAAACGCGGCAAAATATTTTTTCCATGAATATTATCGCGAAATGGATTGGATGGGTCGATATCCGCGCACCAAAATTGACAAAAATAACCTTTTACTCGATATGGGCTATACTTTTTTGTTTCATTTTTTGGAAGCACTTTTGTTGTTGTATGGATTTGATATTTATGAAGGATTTTATCATCGCCGTTTTTATCAAAGAAAATCTCTCGTTTGCGATATTGAAGAGCCATTTCGAGCGATTATCGACGAAGCCATGCGAAAATCTTTTAATCTCGGGCAAATAAAAGACAGCGATTTTGGCTTTGCAAATGGACAATATTTTCTCAAATGAGAAGCCATCAAAAAATATTCTCAAATTTTTTCCAAAGCCATTTTGGCGCATCGAGAAGCCATTTATGATTATATTTATGGATTTTATCGACACATTTTGGATCCAAAAAAGCACCAATTTCCTTTTTATATTTTTTCATAAAATGTTGATTATTTCATATGATATCGCGAATGACAAAATTCGCACCAAATTTTCCAAATTTCTGACCAAATATTGACGAAGAATTCAATATAGTGTATATGAAATTCAAAATTCTGATCGTCTTTTGAGTGTGATTCAGGCTGAAATCGAGAGTACTTTTGAGTCACAATTTTCTCCTGCGGATACGGTTTTGATTGTACCAATTTCGCTTGCTGACGAGAAAAAAATTATCAAATATGGTTACGGCGCCAATGATGATTTGGATTTTTTGTTCATTGAATAAATAAAATTTGATTTTTTAAAAATTTTTGCTACAATTCTAGCAGTTCTTTAACATTCCCAAATTCAACAATCACCTTTCGGTGGAAATTTTGGTAATGACATTTGGAGGAATGCAAACCTCAGTCTTAATTTTTTTATGAAACGATTTTAAGCCAAGAAATCTATACTCAATTGGGAGTGTATTGCATCTTTTTGGCTTAAATATCAATTTTTCGCTCTCAAATTTCATTAGTAAATTTCTACTGATGTAGATCTATTTCTAGTATTTTCCCATTCTTGCCTCAAATTTCATTAGTAAATTTCTACTGATGTAGATAGCAATGATGTAGTTTGAAAAAATCAAACTCAAATTTCATTAGTAAATTTCTACTGATGTAGATCATAAGATTCTGTACCAAGTAAATAATTCTCAAATTTCATTAGTAAATTTCTAAGATTAAAGGACTTATTTTTTGAAATATAAATTATTTTTTATGACTACGAACGATACTGACTTCCCCGAATAACAAGCAGAAGAAATGCTTGAATGGCACAAAAACCTGAGTGAAGAAGAATAGGAACTCTTTGAGGAGGACTTGATAGGAATACTGACAGCCTTCACTGAATACATGAAAAAGAAGAACGGATAAGCATTGCCAAACAGGTGATCAGAGAAATAAAGGAAAACCTTAAAAAGATACAAAAAAATAACTCCTATTTTATTAGGAGTTATCGGACTTCATAGTAAAATTTCTGTGAGACTTTAGTATATCAGGAAATTTTTATTACAATTTCAAATTATCATCCTCGTCAAGTTTCCAATGCGGATTGGAAGCCACATCAAAATATAATCATTCAAATCTCTTGAGATAATTATCGCAAAATATTTTTTATACTAGTTTTACAATCATTGCTCACAATTTTTCTATCTTCATCAAAACTTCATCAACCTCTGATGGAGTTTTTGTATTATAACTAATTAAGTCACTTTTTAATAATCGAAAGACACATCATCGAAAAAACTACAATTTTATTCCGCACCTTTAGAAGCCTCTTCGAGTTTCATCGTTTGATCTGCAATCGCGAGCGCATCAAAAATATCACCCAAATCGCCACTCATTACGACAGGAATGTTTGAAAAATTGGCACCAATTCGATGATCCGTGATTCGATCCTGTGGATAGTTGTATGTGCGGATTTTTTCGGAGCGATCACCAGATCCTACCTGAGCCAAACGAGCCGCTCCTTCCTCAGCCGCTTTTTTTGCTTCTTCCATAGCAAAAAGTCGAGCTTTCAAAACTGAAATCGCCTTCACTTTATTTTGCAATTGAGAGCGCTGATCCTGACATTCTACCGCCAATCCAGTTGGAATATGTACGACACGAATGGCAGAATTGGTTTTGTTGACATGCTGACCACCCGCACCAGACGCGCGACACGCCATAATTTCAAGATCTTCTTCGCGAATTTCGATTTCCACATCTTCTGCTTCTGGCATCACGGCGACCGTCACCGTCGAAGTATGAACGCGACCATTTTTTTCTGTCGCAGGAATTCGCTGAACACGATGAACACCAGATTCATATTTGAATCGAGAATACGCACCCTCCCCTTTTACCTCAAAAATCACTTCCTTGTATCCACCAGCATCATTGAAAGATTCCGAGGTCATCTCAACACCAAAACCCTCATTGCGGGCAAAATTTTTGTACGCTTCAGCCAATTCCATCGCAAAAAGTCCCGCCTCATCACCACCAGCACCGGCGCGAACTTCGAGAATAATATTTTTTTCATCATTTGGATCTTTTGGCAAAAGAGCGATTTTGAGCTCTTCTTCCAGTACTGGAATTTTTTCTTCCGCTTCGGCAATTTCCATTTTCATGAGCTCAAGCATTTCTGGATCTTTTTCGTTTACCACGAGCGTTTTTGCTTCCTCATAATTGGCATACAAATTTTTATAAATCTTGTACAATTCTACGGTTTTTTCAAGATTTTTTTTCTTCTGATTCACAGATTTAAGGCGTTTGATATCAGAAAAAATCGCTGGATCAGCCAGCTCTTGTTCCAAATTTTCGTATTCAGTAATAAGATTATCAAGTTGAAATTTCATAAAATTTTTTAAATAAAAAGGATTATACGAAAAATTTTTAAAAAGTCGAGAAAAAATTGATTTAAAAATTAAAATCTGAAATTTTTATTTGACTTTATGTAAAGTTTCTATAAAATTCTGAAAATCTTGCCCAGGTGGTGGAATGGTAGACACGGGGGACTCAAAATCCCCTGTCTTCACGGACGTGCGGGTTCAAGTCCCGCCCTGGGCACCATTAAGTTTTCAAAAAAGCAGTAAATCAAATTACTGCTTTTTATTATTTTATTTTTCTTCCAATGTTTTCGTGAAAAACATTTTTCGTTCGCTCCACAAAATATATCCCGCCAAAATTGCAAAAATTCCTGTTTGAATCACTTTGGAATCTGGATGCGTCGCAAACATTTCATTCGCCACATTCGCACACAAATGAAACGCCACTGGAATGAGAATATTTCGATTATTTTTATAATAGAGCCAGTTCATAATAATCATAAAAACTGGCACGCTCAGAATAAAATTGAGCCCATAAACCGGTCATTCGACCACAACTTGATTCTGATAATATCCCTTCACAAAGCCAAGGGGCAGGTGCCATAAAGCCCAATAAATTGCAAAAATCATTGAGGCTGCAAAAAGTGAAAATTTTTGTCGCAGTGCATCAGTCCCGTACGAATGCCACGCGAGTTCCTCGACAACCGGCGCAAACATAATCAAAAACCAAGCACTCACGAGCATTCCAGACGAAAATGAAGGATTTCCTGAAACCACGAATTGATCAGCACTATAGCCCAATAATACAGAAATTACCTGTGCCAGAATAATCGAACCAAAGGTGAGTGCCAAAATGATAAAAATCGAAGAAAAATGCACTCCATTGAAGGAAAATCGTTTTTTAAAATCCTTCAAGAGCTCAGAATCTTTGAAAAATAAATACATCGCGACAAAAAACGGCGCTACCAATCCCACCAGTCACAGAATGGTCTCAACCCATAAAATGAGTGGCGTCTTTTCTGAGAGGTGGCTCAAATATGCCACAAAAAACCATAAAATCCATGGAATCACTAAGGATATTCCAAAGAAAAATATTGGACGATTATATTTTTGCAACATAATACAAAATTATGATACCTCCAAAGTAATAATTTTAAAGAAAAAGTCAAGGAGTTTTCGCTAGAACAAAAAATAAAAAACCGAATTCGGTTTTTTATTTTATATTTGAGAAATACTTTTGAGAGTATTAAGAAATTTGGTATATGACCAATCCAAGTTTTTTAATAACAATGCTTTTTCAACACCAATATATCGCCAATGCCATGGTTCAATTTCATAGCCATCAATTTTTGGGCCATGCTTATAGCTCTGTGTCCAGCCGTATCGATAGGCATTTTCCTTCATCCATTCATAAAATTTTCGATAGCGAGCATTGGTGACATACATCTCTGGCGAAACAGCATCAAAATAATCCACTGCCAAACCAAGCTGATGTTCACTCTGTCCTGGTTTTGCACAGAAAGCTCCATCATCACAACGCCCCAAGTCCCAAAGTCGCTGCTGATATTCTGCACTCCGAAAACCAGAAATTGCCACAAGTGGCTCACCAAAATGCTCCGAAAATTCCTGAGCCATCGCATCCATAGAAGGTTTTGCAATAGCACGGATATAGCTATTTCGTCCTGCCTGATTGAGGTAAGTCCCACTCATAGACACGAGGTCATCAGGCTTATACTCTCTTGTGGTCAGTGGCTCGGAAGTGCTTACAAATCGCAAAATACTTGTATCATTTCACCATACGGCATCAGGAAAAATAGGTTGTTTCATTGACAAAAGCGCTACTGGAACAAAATTCCCTTTCTGAATTTGCTCTGACAAATTTTCTACATTTATATTTTGTTGCGCTGCATAACCTATATGTATTCATCATAAAAATACTCAAATGAGTATACATAAAATATTCCGTTTTATCATATTTAATACAAAAATTATCTATCCTTTTTTACAAAGAAAAAATACATGAAACTCAATGAAGTAAGTGTAGTTGCAACCAGCGTTCCCCAAATCAGTATGTTACTAAAATTTCACTCCTCAATATTCATTCCAAAAAAACTTGTCGCCAACGTGAGTGGAAGCATGAAGGCAGAAAAAATCGTCAAATATTTGATGGTAATATTGGTATCAAGTTCAAAAATACTCTTCATAGTATCTTCCATAGAATCCATATTTTCCTCAATAATCTGAATTTCTGAAAAAATTTTATCCAAGCGATCTTCCAAATTTTCGAAATAATTTTCCATCTCCTCAGAAAAGCGTCATTTGATATAATTTTCCGTCTGACGAAGTACAGAAATCTGTGGCTTCATCATGTGCTTGAGAGTAATAATATTTCGCTTTTTCACCATCAATTCGCGAATAATATTTTGCGAACGACTTGAAAAAAGCTCATTTTCGAGATTTTTTAAATCCTTGGAAAAGCGCTCAAGCATACGCATTGTTTTGGTCAAAAATCCCTCGATGATATCATACAACACAAATGCTGGATCATTTTTTTCCTCATCAGGAGTTCCTTTACGATTTTCATATTGCTCATAAATATGACGCATTGTGGTCGATGGATAGTATCGAAAAGTCATCAAATAATCCGCTCCAATAAATATATTGAGTTCATTCTGATAGTATCGCTCCGTCTTTGGATTGTACTTCGGAAAGTGTAAAACCAAAAATAAATAATCATCATACGGATCCAGACGCGCGTACTGATGCTCTTCCAAAACCGCCTCACGATCAAGCTCATGAAACTCATATTCCTCAAAGATTTTTTCAATTTCCTCTCGAGAAGGATTCACTCGATCAATCCAGATTCCCGCTGATGGCACCAATTTTTTCTGTTTCATTATCACTGGATTAGTTGTAAAATCGGCCCACATTATAGGCAAAAAAAAATTTTTCGCAAAGAAAAAATAAAAAATGACAAAATAAAAAATCCCCAAAATGAGGATTTTTTATTTTATTTCACCACACGCTGAACTTTGTAATGATTGAGATAATTCGAAAGGAGCGGAGGTGGATTTCGGAGCGCACGATTTGAGTAGTTGAGCACTGTACCAGATGTTACAATGTCATATGCGTTCGTTCCACGAGCATAAGTTCGCTTATTGAAGAGTTCTGTCGCGTCTCCGTAGAATGAACCATCAACACGAAGAATATTTGCTGTAGCTTCAGATTGTGTAAATTTTCCGCCTTCGTTATTTTCTTTTACTGTCAAGAAAACACCAGCAAGATTTTTTACATCCTTGTCTACAATGATATTTCCCTTCTTGGCAATAAACGCCCAAGATGCGTTATTGTCGTTACTCTGGTAAGTCGTATCACATTTGAAAGTAATATTTCCTTCCACAAGTACCGTTTTTACGCCCGTCATTTCAAATGCAGTTTTTCCGTATTCGCAAGTGATTTCGATATCACCCTTGAATGAATACACATTTGAATTTCCGTTGTGTTTGTAATTTTCAATGTTTCGATTTGAAATTTTTCGATCAGATGGCGGTACGTTTGTGATACCAGCATTGAGCGGAGAAACATTGTTAAGTGAATTATTTCCGAATGGGAATGAACCAGTCGAATTATCAGTGTTAGTTATATTACTTGTTCCCTGAGTCGCCAATCGCGTAATATTCGTGATAGTTGACTGGAAACGAGAAGTAAATGATTTGAGTTTTCGGTTTACTGAAGAACCCGCTGATGAAACTTTTGAATTCGTAACTTCTACCTTGAAAGAAGAAATTGGATTTGTTTCATTGTGATCACGGTAATTTTCAATTCCGAAGATCATTTCACCCATACCAACATTTTTTCCCTTAAATCCCGTCAATTCTGAACCATTAAACAATGTGATTGGCTGATCAACTGATGGAGATTTGAGGTAACATACTTGGTATTGTGTATTTGAATAATTCGTACATGCGATGCGAGAAGAATCATACAATCCTTGTGCATGAGAATCTTTTGGCATCAAGAAGTCACCTTCTCCGAGTACTACATATTTTGTACGATTACCAGTAGTTTGCTGCCACCAAGGAAGATTTCCATTCAATTCTTGAATTGAACGACCTTTCACAGCATTTCCTTCCAGAGCATTTGAAGCATCTTTCGTAATGACAAATTTACGATCAGATTCTACCTGAATTGGTGCTTTGTACACTTTATTCATAGAAAGTGTGATCATATCAGAAAGTGCAAATACGTTTGATCCACGACCAATCACCATTCCATTTTCAGAAATCAATTTTTGACCAATATTTTTACCAATAGTGGATTTTGAGAATCCAGGGATGGTAATATGGAATTGTACAGGATTTTCTAATGGATTTGTTGTAGTACCAAAAGTTTTACAATCAGCAGTACATTCAATTTTTCCATTGATAAGCTGTCCATTACGTGAACCAAGATCACACATTTCTCCAATGCGGTTTACGATACCATCACCACAGTATGGTCCACCATTGCCTCCTCCACCGCCTGGTCCAGGAGGTGTTGTTGGAGGTGGAACATATGGCCCTGTATGACAATAATCTTTTGTCATTTTTTTCGCAATTTCGCGCAAATCATCAAGCTGAGTACTACTTGTATAACGCTGACAACTTGTTTTTTTGCGACTATCAGAAATTCCCTGAATACCAATTTCACATGAATAAAGGCTTGAGTATGTTTTTACTACAGCTACATCACCTTCACACATTGCTGCAATATATGTATCAGGATTTCCTCCTCCACCGCTACCCGGAGTTTTCACTACGGCTGGGTCAGTATTTTTCGGATCTTTCTGACAAGACTGCTCATCCCCTTTTGGCATACGATTATCATCGTAACAAGAGTTTGGTTTTTCATTTGGATTATGAACCGTCGCATCATTACGAATAATTTCGTTTGAGCTCGTATTTACCAATTTTACTGGAACGATAATATTTGGAAAATATGATCCAGCAGAAACTTCGGCAGTTGATGTACAAGTCAAAGTTTTTCCTGAATAATTACATGTCCAACCATTTCCAGTGGCATTACCAGTTGTTTCGATTTTTGTAGGCAAAATATCTTTCACAGTCGTTGTTCCAGAAGTTTTACCATTTTCTACCTTCACTTTGATAACATAATTAAAGGTATCGTTGTTTCGTTTTGAAACAGGATTTCCTGGCTGAGCATCATCGGAATCAATATATTTTTTGATAGAAAGATCAAGTCCACCAACAATTACCGTACTTGGGTCACAAGTTTTTGTTGCAGGATTGTAATCCTTATCACCAGGTTTACATTCATCACGATTGATCTTACAAGTTGGATCGTTAATTGGTTTTGAAGGATCAAGTTCACAAACGCCAGCCACATTACGAACAACAGTTCCACTTGTCACAACAGTTTTAAGTTTTACTGTTACTGTAATAATCGGAGCAGTTTCTCCTGCCTTGATAGTCTTGTTGTAACGACAAGTCATTGTTTGACCATCCTGAGTACAAGACCAGTCTGTACCCACACCTGTTTTAATAACTTCGATATCGTTCGGGAATACATCTACTACTTTCGCCCCCTTAGCATCAAGATTTGAAATATTTTTTACCTCAAAAGTATAAGAATATTCTTCTCCTGGCATTACAGGAACGGCATCTTTTTGTGTTTGAGCATCTTTCCCTTTGGCGTATTTTTTGATTTGAAGTTTTGGATTATCGCCAATCTTTACAGTTGCTGGATCACAAGTTTTTGTAGTTGGGTTGTAGTTAATGTCTCCTGGCTTACATTCGTCACGAGTATCCACACAAGTTGGATCGTTGAGTGGTTTAGAAGGATCCAAAGCACATACGCCAGCAACATTACGAATAACTGGACCTTGTGTTACTACCGTCTTAAGTTTTACCTTGAGAGAGATAATCGGAGCCTTTTCCCCAGCTTTGATTGTTTTATTGTAACGACAAGTCATAGTCTGACCGTTTTGTGTACAATCCCAATCTGTACCGGTAGCTTTAGAAATAACTTCAATATCAGATGGAAGAGTATCAGTTACTTTGGCACCAGTAATATCTTTTTTAGAAATATTTGTTACTTCAAATGTATATGTATATTCTTCACCTGGCATTACAGCAACAGCGTCAGCGGCTGTCTGAGCATCTTTACCATTGACATATTTTTTGATTTGAAGTTTTGGTGATTGCTTTGGTTGACAAGTCAATGGATCACATCCACCTGGACCCCAACCAGTTTTTGATGGATCATTTGGATCACACTGTTCTCACTCATCCCTGTCTAATACACCATCACCACACCAAGTCACTTCGTAATTCACACATTCACGATGACCACTTTCTTTATCTCATTCTACCTGCACATTATATTCAATGTAGATATTATCTTTCATGCGTTTTTTTGGTGCCGCAGAAATTCTATATCGTTCCGTTGTTTGAATAATTTTTGCATTTTTTGTACGAGGAGGAATCTGTGCACCCACCTTATATGGGGGCACCCAGTCAAATTTATCAAAAGTAAATTTTCCGTCACGATTCATATCATCGCCATAATTTTCACGGAAATCTACTGAAAATCCCTTCAATGTTACTGGGTGACTTTGATTATTGTTGTATGCATCCCAAAATTCATATGAATATCCGACACGAACTTTTTTATCAAAAGTTTGGTGACAAACATTGTTTGGAGTATTTGGTTTTGTAGCACATTCAATATTTTTTCCGCCACTTATACCCTGACAAACCCATTTGTAAGGATTATTTCCTGTGAGTGGAGTTGAAGTTCCAATGGCACACAAATTTGTCGTTGGAGCAGTTGAGAAAATTTTGCCATCAGCCGTTCCACAGACAGCATCAATTTTTTTCGGAGCTTCACAAGAAACGTTTCCACCACCATTCACACCCCCACAAGTCCAAGTAAATTTACCATTCACCTCAGTTACTGCTGATGGTGAACCATTTTTACAAAGATTGGTTGTAGGTGCTGTATATGTTGGAACACCATTTGATGCTCCGTCACAAATAGCATTAGATGGTGGAGAATCTTTTTTCTGACAATCAGTCGACGCATATCCAGGTTTTCCATTATTGATACCATCATCGTATTTTTCGCCAAATTGTGAATCTACAACACCGTCACCACACCAAGAACCATAATAGAATATATGTTCTTTATGTACACTCTTGTCTTTCCCGTTAATTTTTCCATCTACGGTAAATCCGTAAGTTGTTGTTTCAAACGTTAGTCGCAACATTGGTGCATTACGATCAAATGTAGGTTCTCATTTTAAAAATCGAAGAGACGTTCCATCACGATTTTGTGTAAAATCAGTTCGTGCTCCTTTTTTGAGTATTGTATACACATAATCTTTTCATCTGGCATTGATTTTATACCAAGACAGATTTGATGTAGGAGTAAAAATCATGTCAGCATACCAATTATTATTACCTCCTTGTAATACTTTGGTAGTAACATTATATCCTGCATTTCCGAATGGGTCCTGAGCAAACATAACACGATCATCAGTTACGTTTGTAAAGGAATCTCGAATATTTGTAATCCCCATAGATCCAGAAGCATACAGTCGTTCACCATTAAAACACTGATCGGATGTTGGAAGCCCAAACTGGCTACAACTTATTTCCTTATAGTCCTGGAAAGATGCGTGAGAAATGTTCGGAACAATTCCGAGAAGGATTGCTCATAAAAGAAAAATCTTTTTCATAAAAGCAATGATAATAAATTAAAAATCGAACGAAAGCGAGCCAGTCTCCACATCATTTCCAGGTACTCATTCAAGTGAAGTTGTGTGAGACACCTCATTCACGGAAGAATCAATAGGAGTGTCTATTGTTTTCATTTCAGAATTAAAGGGAATATCTTCACTCGCACGAGAGCCACATGATGCGAGAAACGCCATCATACCAAGAATAGTTATAAATTTTTTCATAATATTTTAAATACACGGTTAAATGCTGAATGGACTAAAAGAAGTTTTCTAGGTCAACATTTCCCTTCGGTACATTCGTAATCCCATCAGTAGGGATAGTAGGGATAGATGGTTTCATATCAATACCTGAAGTTGAAGGTGGATTAAGATTATCTGCTATACCTCCACTACCTGGAGTCGTGTTTAGGCTAGAACGATTTTCTCCAGGAGTAGTATTATTTGGTGGGTTCTTCTCAGGAGGATTATTCTTTAGTTTTCTCAAATCCACTCCAGGTCCAACAAACAAATGATGCTTAGCTCCACCCTCATTGCCAACCACTGATCCGGTTGCAATCTCATGAAGTGTTTCAGTTTCATTAGGGCGATTAGGGCGTGGTGGAATGTCTACAAGTCCAGGCTCTACAAAGAATCCAAGATTGAAACATTCTGCATCTGGTTCATATGAAAGATATGAATGTACTTTACCAGAAACCATTAGTCGACGAACCTCCTCTTCAGAAACATTGGTAGCACCTTGTTCTTTCAAGTGCTGAAGCTGAGCATCAATATCAGATTTTGGAATAGTACGAGCAATTGCTTGACGAACTTTATCAGCATTCGCACCAGTCACTTCTTGTGGAGCACCAAATATACGAGTATTACTTGCGTATACATTGTTCAATCCTTTAAATCCTGCGATTTGAGAATATGCCACAACGGCTCGGAATCCTCCTGGTTGTTTCACGTGATCTCCTAGTGTTGAGCTCTTTGCGACTTCTGCTGATGCAACCATAGATTCAACCATTTTATTTACATCTGCAACAGGAATATTATACATTTGTGCAAATTTTGGTCCAATTTTGCTATGATAGTATTTCAAAAGTTCTGCACGATTTTTTGCAAAATCTTGTCCGTTCTCAAAGTTTTTTGCCAATCGAACAGATTCACTTCCACCAGAAGTTCGTGCCAGAAAAATATCAAGAGTTTGAGTTTTTTCTTCAGGAGTAGTAGCAGCTGCAAGAGCCTGTCGTACTACGCGTTCAATAGGACTTCCTTTTGTGGCCAAGAGTAATTCTTGTTCCGCTTTTGAGGTATCACGGTCTCGAACAGCATTTTGGAAAGCTACCAAATGGTTTTTGTTGCGTCCAGAACGAATTTTTCGAAGTTCCTGAGCAACTTGTGATGAATTTGCATCAATTACCTCATTTTTTACTTCTGTATTCTGATTCTGTAGTTGAATTGTTTCGAGAGGTCGATTGGTATTTTTATCAACAATAGTAGCAGTGGCCTGTAGTTCAGAACTAGTTAGATATGCGTATTCTCGTGCTTTCCACACAATTCTTTCGTTCTCTTTTGGTGCACGCACTACTTGTTTTCCGTCTTGATAATAACTTCCATCTTCATGTTTTGAAATTTTGTATTCGCCGAGTAGTGTATCAACCTCTTCCTGACCAGCTTCTTTCTGATTAGCTGTTGCTTCAATTTCTGCAGCCCCTTTATTCAAGGAAACATCAGGTGTATGAATATTAACACCCGCAGCAGAAACTACAAATGCTAATGAATTATAGCTCAGGTCTAAACCAACTCCTTGGAACTTCATTCCTTGGGCTTCCATTACTTTTCCGATATATACTGTCATATTATTCTCAAGCTGCTGGTCAATCTTCTTAATTCTCGGATCTTCTGGGTTTTGGTTAGCAAATCGGTCACGCTGATCAATGAGCAATGACTGCGCTGCACTAAATTCTCGAGAAATATTTTGAACAACATGTCGCTTCTTGGGATTTACACGCTCAATTTCTTTTTCTGTAGCTTGCACAACATATTCGACACCCAAGCGAGGATTCTCTGCTGATCGATATGCAGTCAAAGCATTTCCAATCACAGCTTTTGGATCATTCCAGTTTGCAAAAATTCGAGCACTAAGAAGATTTAAATCTACACCTACTCGACCTCTATTGCCCACAATTTTACTAATTTCTCCTGAAGCAAGGTCAACATGTCGTTCTCACATTTTTCCATTCTCTCACTTCTGTGCTCCAAGCTTATTGCTATCAAGATCTTCACTCTGATAACTTAATGATAATGTACCACCACTCAAAACATTAGCAGCAACGGAAAACCCAAAGTGAAGCAAAGCTGAGACAATTCGACTCAACAAATTTCTATCATTCTTGATTGCTGGCGAATTTTTTACAATTTCAGCAAATTCTTGTTGTTTCTGAGGATCATTCAAAGCGCTCAAAAGAGCTCCTTCATTACCATTAATCACTGATATAAGGCCAGCTCGAACATCACCATTAACTCCTTCAATTTTACTCTTATTATCAGGCCCCATAATCACAGCCATAATATCCGCAAGCGCGTCTGTCTGATGACGAAGCGCATTCTGAAGTCTGTGAATCTGAGCAATTTTATCACGATTAAGCACAGTAACAAATTCAGCATCAGAATTTTTACCCATTGCACGATCAACTCGTTCCGTATCAGCTTGTGTGAAATTCAAAGTATTACTATCGCCAGTTAATCTTGCATACAGTGCATTCAACTGATCCATGGAAACATTTCGCAAAGCGTGCTTCAATTGACTTTCGCCAAAAGCAAATCGCTGACGGCCTTGACCTCGAACTACACGATTCCACCAACTATTATTCTGAACTTCGACTTCCTTATCATGATCCAAATCAGAAATCAAATTAATAAGAGACTCGCGTGTGATATTTCCTTTTTCATCCCACTCAAGCTTAACAGCATGGTCTGAATACTTCTGTTCTCCCTCGACTCTTTGAGCTTCCAAGCCTTCACGTGTCTTTTCTTGAACTTGTTGAACAGCCGCATCTTTATCTTGGGCGAGCTTATCAATATCATGACGCAATTTTTTTCCCTGTTCTGGTGATACCTGAGCAAGAACTTGCTGAGTTGATGCCTCAACTGATTTTGCTCATTGTTCTTTAGCACGCTGTAATGCCTCTGCTGCTTCCATGCGTGTTTTTGGGTCATTATCTAGATCAGCTGCCTGTCTCATTAAGCTTTGAGTATCTTTGGATGCCGGAATTTCTTGTGTTTCTCGAGCCTCAACCCCCGACTGAGGTTGTCCTGGAGCAAAATACTTCTGTACTTCAGAGAAATTGTGAAAAGAATTTTTCATAAAATAAAATTAGGAATAAGTACATAGACTTTTTATCTATCCTCCGTAGGATATCATATTTTTCACGATTGCGCAAATTTTTGCTCAACTTTTTCTGAAAAATATATTTTTCCGATTACAAAAGGAAAAATAAAAGTTATTTTTATGTCATAATACTTTATTTTCTACATTTTAATATAAAATATTCATTTGTCAATATTTATATAAACAAAATACGGAAAAAATCCCCTTTCGGAGATTTTAGTCCACATAAATATATCCATCAATGGCTGGGTGGTTGATAGGAACTTTTCGAATCGTTACTTCGTAAAGACCACGATAGTTCATATCACTCACAATAATATTGCCATCCTGAATATCAGTCACGATACCCACATGTCCATAGTATGCATTATAGCCATGTCCTGAGAATTGCACAATCGCACCAACAATTGGAGTTTTCCCTGTCGGAACACCCTGTGCACGAGCATTCTTGAGCCACTGATTCGCATTTCCTCGCCATGTAACTGTTTTGTTACGAGCCACATGCCAAGTACAGTTTCCAGCCACAAATCCTCGGCCAAGGCCAGTAAATTTGATCGCATAGCGATCTTTTAAACCATTGGAGTTCACAACTGGAGTTGCTTCAACTGCAATAGACAGTTCTTCTGTTTTTGGCTTTGTCTCAGCTACTGGGGTTGCTTTTTTGGTTGAAGTTTCTGTTTTTGGTTTTTCCTGAGTTGGTTGTTTTTCAGGCTGAGTCGCTGGTTTTACTACTTTTGGCTCAGGACGCACTGCACCAGGAATCATCAATTTTGTTCCATCCTGAATTTTTCGCGCATCAGAAATATTATTGGTATCAAGAATTTCCTGTACAGAAACATTGTACTGCTTCGCGATATCTGAAACTGTTTCCCCTGGCTTGAGAGCATGAACGATTCCAGAAACTGGTGGAATTTTCAAAACTTGTCCCACCACAAGGGTATCACTCATTGAGAGGTTATTGGACCACAAAATTACTTCTGCGGCAATATTATATTTTTTTGAAATTTTAATAATATCATCATGTTCTACTACTGTATATGTACGAACATTTGATTCCGGAATTGCAGCAGGCTGCTCTGTGGAGGTATTTTGATGTGTTTCTTCTGCACCAGTCAGAGTTTCTGGACTTACAACTACCAAGCCACTTTCTGAGATATATTCCAAGTTATCGGTATCAGTAAAGGCTGTAATAATTGATGATTCATCATAATCTCCTACTTGCGTCTGTGAAGCAGTTCCAATCTGCGCCAATGATGGATAGATTGGAAACAAAATTACCAAAAATGTTGTAAACCACTTAAATTTTTTAAAAGATTCTGTGGCTGAACGAACAGGAACCTGATTTCTACTAGCGCGCTCAAGTCGCGCCTTATAATTTGGAAGTGATGACACTGAGAAATTTTAGAAATAAAAAGTGTAAACCCTCTTGCGAGGGCTAACACAAGAAACACTAAGCAATAGCAGTTACTGTCAAAGTTGTTTCAGATGGGCGGAATCCACGAGAGCGAACATATCGCTTTTTTGCTTTCATCTTGAAAACACGAACCTTTTCACCACGCTGGTGAGAATCTACACGAAGAGTTACTTTTGCACCTTCTACAAATGGAGTTCCAACTTTTACAGTTTTTCCGTCCTCAGAAGCCACGAGAAGTGGAGTTACTTCAAGATTTTCACCTTCAGCAAGATGCTGACGATCAACCACAAGAGTTGAATCCTGGCTTACAGTGTACTGTTTTCCACCGATTTCAATAATCGCAATCATATTAAAAAGATTTATGCTCATATAGGAGCCCCGAAGAGTCTTTTTCCCTATAACAAAGCGAAGATAAAAACTGTTTTTTGGAAAATTTTCCAAAATCACCAACCTATTTTATTCAAAAAAAATATTTGTCAACACTTTCGCGGTGTTTTTTTGAGAATTCTTGAATTTTTCTTGATTTCATCACAAATTTTTTGACAAAAAAATTTTTTATAGAATAATGTATTTTATATTTCTTAGGAAAATACATTTAAAAATTGTCAAATCAAAATAAATCCCAAATTTGGGATTTATTTTGTCGTGTAGAAAAAATTCATTTTATAATGGAAATCCGCAATTGACGTGTCGCCTTTTTTCGCAGAAATCATTATAAATCCGTCTTTTTCCGAAATCGTGAGAGAAATATTTTTGTCAATTGTGTAAATATTTCCGTCACGCGCGATCGCGATAATCGCATTGTACTGAGCATCTGTAACATAGGCGCCTCATGGAATTTTCGGATCGTTATAGTCCGCATTCGCAAAGCGATATTGAGTATGTGTACTTACAAGTAAATTACCCGTTGAAGACGCATTTTCGTCAGTTTTTTGAACGATTCTCGCAGAATTTGGTAATGAGAAAAATTGCTGGTATGCGAGAATTTTTTGAGTATTGTACACATTGATACTCATTGGCTTGGTTGCATCAGCTGGCGAAACACGAATTTCATAGCCTGCTGGTACATTTTCAAAAATTCCTGAATGTAAAATTCTGAAAACATCCTGTCCTGTAGTTACTGTGATATTTTCTGGCGTTCGATATGATCCAGATGAGAATTTTCCTTCTGTATCAGTCAAAATCGATCCAGTATTTACCATCATTGGATATTCTGATGAACGGATTCGGAAAATTTCGATTGGCTCATTTTCGATCGGATTATCAAGAATTCCTGAAACATTTCCGGACTCTGAAACATTTTCAAGCGTTGGAATTGGAGTGAAAACTTCCACCAAAATCGGCATATATGTAGTATTCCCGAATTCATCGCGAACACGCAACATCATCTGACGATTTTCTGGCGTATCAAACGGCCCAAAAATCAATTCTTGATCCGAAATCGTGACATTTTTTCGATTCGTTTCAAAATCATCATCATACACGCCGTTATTGTCCGCATCGACAGTCAAATCTTCATCAATCGCGACTTCAAAATCTGAAAGTTCGGTCACAATTTCTGAAATTTGAATTTTGGTCTGTGCATACACTGGCACGCGAACCGTATCAGAAAGCGAAATCACCGGATTGGTCGAATCACTCGCAAGTTGTGGCGAAAAAAGCGTCACACCTGCGCGATTCTGTTGATCACGAGACAAATGCTTGAGTCGCGCGTAATAAAATCCGTTTGGATATGGAATGGCAAAATTGTATGATTCTGAAGGCATTCCAAGATTTTTGACAATATACACGGAATTTGGTGAAAGCAAAATATTTTCACGATGTGTCGCATCAAAAATCGAGAATGATTCTTCCGAAGTTAAACGCATTCCTGGTAAAATCGGCAATCCTAAAAGTTCATCATCCGCGCCATAACGATATGTTCCTGATCCACCACCAATGACAAAAATTGAGCCACCAGACGCACGAATTTCAGTTGTTGTCGAGAATTGGTATGCGCGATGCGCTTCCAGTGTCATACGTTTTTCTTCAGAATTCTCACCAGTTCGATACAAAATTTCTACATTTTTATTTCCTGTATAAATCGTACGATTTGGAGAAACTGACAAGAAAATATCGCCAGTAAATTTTTCAATTTTAGCGCTTTCAAGTACAAAACTTGAAGCCTTTTCCCCGCTAGAAATATAACGATTGATTGGCATTGAACGCATTCCATTGTTGTCAAAATCCGAAAAATTATTTTGTACGAACAAATCTACGACAGTTTTTGGAAGTGATTTTTCCAGATTTTTATCAATTGCGGCGCGATCCCATTCTGTATATTTTTCGAGGAATTCAAGACGCCATTCGCGCTCGTCTGGAAGTGTATTTCTGAACGAAACATTGAGTTCGGATGGAGTTGAGAGCACCTGCACAAAATTGTTCGGAACTTCTGGCAATTTTTGTGAAATATTTTCAGTGCGAGTCGTCGTGTCAATGATTTTATTCGGTTCTTTGAGATGTGTATTTTTGACATACAAATTTCCACCAAGCACAAAAATATAGTCACGATCGGCATCATTATCAATATCTTTGGTATCCACACGATCATTTTTTCCAAGCAGTTCTACATAATCAAACAATTTTGTCTGCGTTTTTGAATTTTCGGTCAAAACATAGATTCCTTCGAATTTTGGCAAATAATTCGCCGCAATGCCAGCAGTATTGACTGAGTGTTCTGGAATATTTTGAGAATTATTGGAAGTATTGAGTTGAGCGAGTCGATGAATTCGTCGCTCAAGTGATTTTCCAATATCTTGTGCGGTAGTCGTTTCAGTCACAGAATTATCTGCGATTGACTCTATCGCGCGAGATTCAAGATTGGCAAGCTGAGACAGTGCGAGCGAAGATTTTTCCGATTCATCGGATGCAAATTGTCCAACATATGGCGCATTCGCAAGGAGCGAAGGATCGTCATTACGAAGCAAATCAACAATATTTTGTAATTCACCATTTTTTCGTTCATGCTCATGAACAAATTCGTACAGCAAGTCAAATTTTTCGCGATTATACGCCTCAATTTCGGCTTGCAATTTTTTAGCTTCTATCTGAGCTGTATACATTTTTTTGTCCACATCCGCCGCCTGAGCGACAAATCCTGATGCCAAAAGTTCAGATTTAAGATATTTTGCAAAAGATTCATTATCCAAGAAAATATCTTTTTCAGCTTCGAATTTTCGAATAATCGGTTCAAGCAAATTTTCCGCAGTTTCAAGTGTAATTCCGGACGAAAATTTCGCATAACTCGTGAGATTATCGACCGTATCTTGTGCTGCATTTTCTACTGAATCAGAAGCATTCTGAAGTGCGCTTCCGGCTTCATTGGAAATATTTTGAACATTTTGCAAAGCATTATTGACACGATTTTCACCATCAATCAATTGATTCACATTGATATGATTGTCGATTGGAAGGCGAATATTCACATCATCAAGAATTTTCGACGGAATCGAATTTCCAAGATCGCTCGTAAATTGATTGATCGGTTTTACGGCGGCTTTCGCAAATTCTGTGATAAAATCTGTTCGCAACGTGTAATTGAGATGCGTTGAAATTCGGATTTCTTTGAGTTCTGGCACAGAAAATTGTGGGAACTGAATATTGAGAAAATCCATTGGAAGCGTCGACTGGCGTTCTGTTCGTTGTGCAATTACATCACCCACCTGCCATTCTGGAATCAAAACCGTTTTCTGATAGTAGCAGTATAATTTTGAAATCAATTTCAAAATATTGAGCACGGCTGAAATCGAACCACCAAGCTTTGGAAGTTTTGGTGGTGGCGGCAAATCTGGCAATTTTACCATCGGCAATGACGGTAATTCTGGCAAATCTGGCAACGATGGCAATGGAGGAAGCACTGGTAATGATGGAAGTGTCAACGAAGCTGTTGGAGAATTTGGCAACGAAAGTCCTGGGAGTGCTGGCAAGCGCATCGGAGAAAGTCGGAAATTAAAATCTGGCACCGACAAATCAATTCCGAGTCGTACATCCGACAAGTCCAGCACAATATCTGGCCATTTCGGGAAAGAAATAACTGGAATTTTTGGGATGATCATCGAAATCAATTTAAATTTCCATTGTTGGGAATTATTTCGTTCATTTCGACAAACACCACACTGAGCGCTTGTTTCCGCAAAAATATCCAAAAGTGGCTGCCAACTCTGCGCAATCGCCTTGATGAGCACATACAATTCCGCCCATTTCTGGAAGCGAATACCGTTGTCTTTGATCCAGCCAAAAGTCATTTTTTCTACGGCCTGAATATTACAAAGCAAATCATACATCAATTTTTCTTTCCAATGGACATATTTTTGCAATTTTTCTGGAAATTTTCTGTATTCCTGAATTCGCTTAATATTGGCCTGAATCGACGACATAAAGCCAGATTTTTCGAGTTTTGCTTTTGCAAGTAAACATTCCTTAGATTCTCCCGTGACACACCAGTTTTTGAGAGCGCGAGAAAATTCTTGCTCGTACGAATTTAGTTGACGCTCATACTGATCCAATTCACTTGGACGAATCCATGGAACATTGATATTGACTTTTGTTTCGCGAATATTCAAAAATGGCAATTTTCCAAGGAAAGTGTACGCCGCACGAAGCGCATTGAGGCTTCATTGAGCAGAATTCATCAATGGCGCAACTGAAGAAGTTGCTTTGTTAAGTTGATTTCCGTACCACTGCCCTGCAGAAGAATTTCCGCCACCTGATGCGCGCGCAAGTGCTGATACGGTATCAGTAGAACGATAAGCAGATGACATTTCGGCTTTCAGAGAACTCAAAGATTCGCTTGAATATGCTTTGGAAAGTTTATCCAAGAAATCAGAATAACTCGAATCCACTTTAGCATTTTGTCCAAAATCTGTTGGCGGAATAATCGTCAAATTTGGCGGCGTAAACAATGAAGTTGTGAGCTCCTCAGTCTGACGAGTAAGCCAATCCATAATAAAATCTGGGAATGCAGAAATTCGTGTATTTTTAACATTCACAACTTTTTTGATGTCAGCAATTTTATCGCCGCCAGTCACAGAAAGTTCAATAGACGACGCTCCGCTACTTGCGTTTCCAATATTGACAAGTGGACCGCCATTCAGTGATGAAACATTTCTTCGAGAAATTTTTGCGGTAATTCCAACAATTTCAGCCTGACGTGTAGATGGTGATTTCATGTATTCGAGAATTTCTTTTTCCAGTTTTTTCTCTTCAGTACGAAGTTGTGTTTTTGCGGAAGCTTCGAGATTACAACTCGCACCATTCCAAGTTTTTGAAATCGTTCCTAGTCCAGAAATCGCACTTACATCACCATCATCGGTCGAACCATCACCTTTACAAACAGGCATTGGTTTTGCCATAACAATACAGTTTCCACCCTGTATCAATGGCGAAAGTCCTTTTCCTGGATTACCACCAATAACACTTGCAGGTCCACCAAAACACATACCCACACCCATTCCAAGAGTTAATGTTGGTGTAACAAAGAGGCGCATAAAGTTGGTTGGTGAATCTACGCCAAGGTATCCACCAGCACCTGTTTCCGCCGTACAACTTCCCACGTATCGAAGTGGTGATGCCGGCCAAACCGTTGGAACTTGATAACACCCTGATGGGGTTGGCACATTAATCGCTGTCAACGCAGAAAGCACTGGAAGCCCCTCATTTACTTTAAATCCATCACCCACTGGGTAACCAAAAACTACAGGATCATTTCCTGGTGCCAATGGTGCCCAGTTGATTGGGAAGCTCATACATGAACCTCCACCAAATCCACAAGACAATCCATTAGCAATTTCCTGTGCTTTGTTTTCAATATTTTTGGTGGTTTCAGCATCAAATCCAATTTTTACAGAATTTTTTCCATTTTTCTCAACAGTAACGAGATTTTTCGGGTTTTTTGAATTGCCCGCAATGGCATCAAATTGTTTTTTTCCTTCTGCTGGCGTCATTTTTTCAACAGAATCTGGTAATCCATTTTTGTCAGAATCTGTCAATTTTTCTGAAAGCCCTTTTGGAAGTGGTGCAGAATAGAGTGCTGGACGACGGCTGGATTGGTATTCACGAGCCGCAGTTGAGAGCCAAGTCATCATTTCAGCACCACAAGTAGTTGAAGTTTTGAACGCAACATCACCAAAATTATCATAACCAACGGCTCCTTCCTCAAAATCCCCTACTAACATTTCGCCATAACTCGCTGGCAAAACCTTGAGTGTATAGCGGATTTTTGCTTCAGCACCAGCAGGAATTTCTCCAACATCAAATTCGAGATCAAACTCGCCATTGTCTTTTTCTTGGAAATTTTTCTCCACGCGATTACCAGTAATCTCGACAGAATACGTCGCACTCGTATCACGATCGAAAATTTTTGGAATGCTGTCCAAATATTTCACATTTTTCTGAGATTCTGATGACAAATTTTTCACAGAAACCTCAACTTGAATTGTGTCGTACGGATACAAAATCGCATTTTGTGATTGAAATTTTTTGGAAATTTCAAGGCCATGAAGCGAAGCATATTGTGAACGAATGTAGGTTTTGAGTGGAATTGGAGTCGTGCGAGTTGTATTGTCCGCAGCGGCAACTTGCAGGTCGTCTGACAATGCAGAATTTCCAAATTGTGCACTCAGCTGAGCCAAAATCTTTGGATCAATCGTTGAGTTTGAAATTGATCGAATCGACGCAGATTGCTCTTGATAATAGACTTGTTCGCGAATTTTTTCATCCGTAATGCCCGAATCGGCTGGTTTTGCATTGGCTGGTACGCGTCCCACAAAAGTATCAAATTGTGTTACGGCGTCAGAAATGACGGCACCATCGTGATTATCTGTTTCATTTCGAAGCGTAATTCCAAGTGTCGAATCAAGAATTTTTTGTTCAAAAACCCCCGCTGTATCAGTTCCGTACAAAATTCCCAATTCTCCACCAGAAGTCAAATATACCAAATCGTCTTTCCCGTCCGCATCCATATCATATACTTTCATTTGTTGAATGTGGCTTGGCACCGCATTTCCAGACGAAAGCGAAATATTTTGTGGAGAAAATTTGGAATCATTATTATTGATGAGAGAAATTTTTCCATCAGAATCAAGCACAATAATATCAGAAAATTTATCGCCACGGAAATCTCCGATTTCTATGAGAGAATTTCGATTTTTCGGCAAAAAGGCAATATTCCCCAGTGAACGAAAGCGCCCACCAATATTGAGCAAAAGTTGAATATAACCATCTTCATACTGAACGATTACATCATTCAGCCCATCGCCATTCATATCTTTTTCAAAGAAATTTTGAATCTGGCTACGGCGACTATCAGCAATTTGTGTTCCAATACTGCGATCGAGTCCGTCAATCTGCGTATCAGGCTCACCATGGCGAACACTCGCGATTGGATCACCCATATTGAGCATCATATATGTATGAAACCATTTTGTAGCTTCACCAACACTATCGCCAGCCGCAAACGAAAGTAGCATTCGATTATTTCCCATCCAACCAACTCCTGGGTTTTCAGAAAGCGTACCGATATCATCAATATCGCGTGGACCCACTTTGGCATCATCAAAAAGTGCATCACTAAGCGATCTCTGAACCATAAATCCGCGCGCCGCATTATTTAATGCCTGGTCGCTAAATGCTCTTAATTGATATCCAGCACTTTGCAACACAGGCGCATTGTGCGCAACATCTGAGAAAATATCATCCGCCAAAATCACACTTTCATTTTGAGAAAAATGATATGTAGCCTCTGCAATCAGTGCCCCATTTTCAAGAATTTCAAAGACAAATCCGTTTGTAGTATTATAATTTTTTGGCCGGAAAGAAACAGATGATTGTGCTTCTATTGAGCCATTTTGAGCAATAGTCGCGAGCGGCTGATTATTTTTTGAAAAAATAATTTTTCCACCCTGCGCGGCAATATTGTAGCCATCAGTTTCGCTCAAAAGCATTTTTCCAGCAATCGAAGCACGATCTTTTGGAATGTCACAAGCATCAGAATTTTTACACGCGAGTAGTTCTGATTTTTCCGTTTGATACAAAATTTTTGCGATTTCAGATTTGCGAACAGAATCAAAAACATGCAACACGGGGAATCCTCGTTCGATATTGAGGGAAGTTTCAAAAACCGCATCATCAACGCGTCCAAGGGAATATCCACCACCTGGAAAAACCGAAAAAATCGTCTCATCAGCAATTGGTGAAGCCAAAAGTGTCGTTACCGCGAGGCTCTGAGATTTTTTCGGATCAGCATTGTACAAAATATCCTCTCCTTCGCGCAAGAATGATCCACCCGCAAGCACCGTATAACGAGCATTATAATCATCCGCAAAATTGTATTTGGCATCATTTGTAAAAATTTGTACCGCATATTTGGTAATCGGCAAAATTTCAAAAGTTTGCCCATTTTCCTGATATTGAATTTTATTTTTTTCAATTTCTGGAATTTCTACAACATAATAACCACTCTGTTCTGGAATAATATATTCACCATTTTCAAATTTGATTTCAAAAGGGTTTTCAGCGTTTTTGGCAATAAATGCCTGACCAGAATAATTCGCCAAATTCCCATAACGATCACGCGTTCGGAAAATAATTTTTCCACCAACCGTCGTGTGATCAATATACATCGCATCGCCCGCAATGAGCGTAAGCGGATTATTGTTGAGAATACCGATACCCGGAATGTTGATTGTGAGATTATGAACGCCCGCAACTGTTCCTGGCATATAAGTGAAAATTTCCGATTGACCATTTTTGATATCAAAAGTATCTGAAGAAAATTTTCCAGCGCCATTTGGAAGCGAAAGTGAAATCACTGAAGAAAATCCAGAAAGCTGATTTCCGTCAGCATCTTCGATTCGTACGCGCGCCTTCACAGCATCGCCACCAGCACGAAGTGCGTTATTCGGATTATCAAATTGCAATTTTACACGAGCCTCCGCGAGCACATCAATTTCTTTTTCTGTCTTCAATTCTACATTTCCAAAGGCAGAATGATTTTTCACGGTGGCAAAAATTTTCATTTTTCCAACACTGTCACCACGAACCACGAACGACAAACGAGAATCAAAAATATCAAGCGATAATTTTTGGACCGCGTCGCCTGCAGCATTCAAAATCGCACCATTTTCTACAGAAAGTTCCACAGAATACAAATCTGGTGTAACCGCATTCCCAAGCTGATCTTGAAGTGAAAGCGTCACAAGAGTCGTTGAATCTTTCACAATCATCGTCGAAACTGGCGCAAGCGAAATCTGAGAAAATTTTCCAGAAACCACACTAAAAGTCATCTCGCCAGCCACACCATCTTCTCCACTCAAAATCGCACGATATGTTCCGATATTTTTTGCGATAGCATCAGGAATTGTCACTTTTTCATCCTGTTTTTCGAGTGAAATAATTTCGCGATTTGTGATATCATCCAAAAATGTTACGCGGAAATTTTTTTCAGCATTTCCTGTATCAGAAAGTGATTTTTTACGAGTTACATTGAGGAAAAATTTTTCCTGAGAATCTGCAGAAATCACTGCCAATCCACTCGCATTTTCCGACGAAATATGCGCATCCAAAAATGCGCTCGAAGCCGTCAGCGTAAATTCTTCGGAAGAAATTTCTTGGCGACTTCCATCAGCAAAAGCGACAGAATACACAATTTTTGCTTTGAGAGAAAAATCTTTATCACGCGCATTGATGAGAAATTTTGGGCGCAAAGTATTCGCTGGCACTTCATAATTTGCGACCGAAAAATATGAGTCATATTGCGCCACATCAATAGTTTTTCCGGCGCTCGTCACAGAAAGAATTTGTAATTTTGCAACAGAACCATTTGGCGGAATAATATTTTCTGCATCAGTTTGGAGCGATACGGAAAAATCAAGTGCATCATGATGAGCAATATGCGTTCGATAAAAATGTGGAATAACGCGCGCACCAGTGACGGATTTTTTCTGATCATCGGCCGACGCAGAATTGGCAAGATTTTGAGAATTTTTATTTTGAGAATGATCAAGTCCTATCGTATTGCCGCCGCACTGCCCTGCCAAAATTTTTGGTGGAAGCTGAGAACGAATCCAACACTGAATCGCGGCTGGCCACTGAAATAGTGAAACGCCCTCTGGTGAGCCACACTGCGCACTATTTGAAGTTGGGGAATCTTGAAAATTTTCTTGCTGAGAAATATTAAACCCCTGAATTGCGGCCAACTTTTGGCGATAATCTGCAGAAATATTTGTCACATCTTGGCTTGCTGTTGAATTTCCTGGAATTACTGGCGAAAGTCCAAGATACGCAATTTCATACATTTTTTCAGAATTCACAGAAATCTGTGGGATTTTTTGCAAAATATTTCCATTGGCTGGCATACCAGAATAGGAAAGTATACCCTCTATAGTATCCTGATATTTTTTGGTAATATCTGGATGAAGCCAATTTTTTGCTTGCAAAATCTGAATAATCAACTCATCAGAAATATAATCATTCCAGTCAAATTTTTCTGGAAGATTTTTTGCTTTGAGTACATTTTCAGCGATTACCGCCTCATTATCAGGCTGATTAGTAGCGTTTTCTTTATCTACAATCGCAGACCATTGTTTATTAGCATTCTCGCGAAGCCAAGCACGAACTTCATCAATAGTGCTCGCCTGCATTCGGAAAAAATTTGGATATTGCAAGGTCGCAATATTTCCTTTTTTTGTCAAAAATTCGATCGAACGATTGATATCAATAGGTAAATTCGGCGTCACACCATTTTTGTCAGCTGCAGCAATTTCTTCCTGAGTTGGTGAAATATGTCGCAAAATTCCATCAATTGTATGATATGTAAGTGTGCGATAATTCGTGTAATTTACAATAATATCGTCATCTTTTGAGCTTCCAGTTCGGTTTGATGATCCAGAATTATATCGATAAATACATGTACGATTATTCGAATATTTTTGCCCATCGATCGAAACAGAACCCACCAAACATCCAGTAGAACCATTATATCGAGCAATCTCGTTCATGATATTTGCTTCTGGGCGAAGTGGAATATTCGTAGGACCAGAATTAGTGCGCGTACCAAACAAATTTCCAGATCGTATAGAACCAGAAGGCGCGGAAGTTGGTCCAGAACTAAATTTTGCAAGCGATGAAACCAGCTGATTTTGTTCCACTAAATCAACCTGACTGCGACAACGGAACCGATCTCCACTTGTGTCCATTGGATACGGGTGCCAGCGATTTCCTTCATCAATCCAGCGATGTGGCTGTTTGAGGGTGTATTGATATGAATAATCCATACATTGTGCAAGCGATGGCGTATTGACACGATCGCTTTCAAGCATTCCCTCTAAAGAAAAAATATTTCGCGTGAATCCCGTAAAATTTTTCGCTGGAAAAGTAGTCAAAGGATTTTTTCCAGAAGAATATGCCCCAGAATCATTGGCTACACGCAAAAGCGAATTTCCGCCCCAAAAAGTGTTCAAATGTGGTTTCCCACCATTATAACAATATTCTTCATCTCCCTTGAGCGCGTTGATATGCGCCTCAGTAGAATTCACATCAAATGCAGAATTTGCTTCCACCAAAACTGATTTTCCAAATTCTGCTTTTTGCCCAGAGTTTCCTCGTGCAATCATACATTGGGCCGCATTTTGAATATTTTTTCCTTCCGTTCCAAAAAAATAATTTGCAAACGGCAAATCCGTTCCAGCCCCATATCGCGCCGTCATAGAATCCAAAATCGGAATTCGTCGCGCGACAGAATTTTCTTTTAGAAAATCATCAAAACTTGATTCCAAAGCGTCATTTGCTTTTTTGAGCGTATCCTTGGCAACATCATCCATCAAAGAAATTTGCACTGAACCCAAATCCGCTCGAACATTGGCTCCAGAATTATAACGCCCAGCATTATGAACAGCCGCAAGCTCTTCTCCAAGCACTTTTTTATTAAAAATTTTATCAAATGAGCTCAAAAAATTCTCAATAATCGTCGAAGTTTGAATATCGGGCGTCTGTGCGATGAGATCATCAGAAAGGACATTTGAAGAAATTTTCGAAGCATCAAGACCATCAATCCCCAAACTTGCAATCAAATCCGCGTATCCCGCGTCGTTTTTTAAATCATAATCTTTTAATTTTTCGTTAATATCCTTGAGCACATACTTCGTAAATCGCGCATACGCAAGATTTTCAACATTCGCAACCCAAAGCCCATATTGGAAAACTCGGCGCAATTCGATACTTTTTGTTTCGGAAAATCCATCAAAATAAAACACACGCGGCGCCTCTGTTTGCGCGACAAATTTTCCAGATTGCATATAAAAATCATGCGTTTTATCGAGGAAATTTTTAATTTTTGTGATATCCTCGCCCGCATTCCAATCGCGCCCAACGGACGGATTAATCACGCCGTGCCAAATCTCTACTGACTGATCACCGCTACGCAAAGCCGAAACTTTCTCATAGCGACCAGATTTTTCGTTGTACAAAAAATTCTTATTTTCAAAATCCACATACGGAAAAATGCTCGGAAAATATTTTCCTTCCGCATTCACCATTGGAATGGGCACATTTCCGATCAAAACCGTACCAACCAATCGCGTTTTTACGCCATCAGAATCCTCACCTTCGTAGTATAATTTTTCATTTTGTGCAGCAATATTGGCAGGCGTCGTTTTTCCATCAATCACAGAAATAACTGTTCGCGTAGAACCCAAGTTACGTTGAATATCTTCAGCGTAACGAGCAATTTCGGAGCGGAGGGCGCGATGCGTCTCATTGTCCACAATAATCGAAATAATATCACGATACTGATCAGAATGAGCCTGAGCTGTCCCAAAAAAGTGAAATTGAAATGTTTGAGAAAAAATCAAAACAAAAACCAATAACATCGCAATGGTTTTTTTGAAAGAAAAATTTTCGGAAGAAAATCTTGAAAAAAGAATTTTTTTCGTCATAAAACGCAAGAAAAATTGAATTTTTTGAAAAAATTATGCTGTAAGAATTTTTCTGATAAAATACGGAAAATCTCGTGCATAATATACTCATTTTTTTCGGAAAAACAAACAAAAAAACAAAAAAAGTCAAAAATAAATTGGACAAATTGAAATTTTTGTATATTATCTGCTCACTTCTTTGAAAAAAGACAGAAAAATCTTCTTGGACTTGTAGCTCAGTCGGTAGAGCAGCGCCCTTTTAAGGCGAAGGTCCCGGGTTCGAGCCCCGGCAAGTCCACCACTCTTGATACTCATAAAATTTTTTCGGAAGAAAAAATTTTTTATTTTTCATTTTCATCAAAAAACGAGAAGTCGTGCAGAACCCTCAAAAATTTTGATATTTTTTGGTTTCTGTGCGATTTTTATTTTATGAAAATAATAAAAATTTATTTTGACTTCGAAAAAATACTTATATCAGTATATTTTTAATCATTATTTATGACAAAAAAACTGGAACTCTTGATGCCTGCGGGTAATCTCGAAAAACTCAAATATGCAATTGCATATGGTGCGGACGCAGTATATGCCGGTGTGCCAATGTTTTCACTTCGCGCACGTGAAAACCAATTTTCTTGGGATACACTCGCGGAAGGCGTAGAATATTGTCATTCTCGTGGGAAAAAAATTTATTTTACAGCCAATATTTACGCACATAATGTAAAAATTGGACCATTCATGAAGGCATTTGAAAAAATGCAAGCACTCAAGCCAGATGCATATATTATGAGTGATCCTGGGCTGATCAACTTGGTTCGAAAAAATTTCCCAGACGCAGAAATTCACCTCTCTGTTCAGGCCAACAATACCAACTGGGCACAGGTAGAATTCTGGAAAGAAATCGGAATCAAGCGAATTATCTTGTCTCGTGAGCTTTCTTTACGAGAAGTAAAAGAAATTCATGAGAAATGTCCTGATATGGAGCTTGAATTTTTCGTTCACGGAGCTATTTGTATGGCATACTCTGGAAGGTGTTTGCTTTCGAATTATTTTTCTCATCGTGATCCAAATCAAGGGACATGTTCTCACTCATGTCGTTGGGAATATAAAGTTTTCAAAAAAGATGCGTCACCAGAAGAATTGTATGATTCTACTGGGCGCCCTGAGGATTATCAAGAATTGACTGGAGAATTTTATTTAGAAGAAATGGAGCGTCCAGGTGAAAAATTACCAATCGATGAAGATGAATATGGGACATACATTATGAATTCTCGCGATATGTGTCTCGTGTCATACATGCAAGAATTAGCGGATGCAGGAATTGTCTCATTTAAAGTAGAAGGTCGCTCAAAAACTGTCAACTACTTGGCTGGTGTCGGTCGAGCCTATCGCCCTGCTCTTGATGCTGTAGAAAAAGGCGAATCTTATGATATTGCAGCGCTTTCTGATGAAGTATTTGCCATCTCAAATCGTGGATATACGCCAGGATTCTTGGTGGGAAATCCAGGAGAAAAGGCTATTTATTTTGAAAAAAATAAAGACCTCCACGAAGAAGATCCAATTGGAATTGTCAAAGGTTATGATGAAAAACGCAAAATGGCCAGAATTGAGGTCAAAAATCGTATCGACCTTGGCGAACCACTTGTATTAATTTCGCCTTCTCAACGAGTAAATTATACTCTTGATAGTATAATTGCAGATCCTATTTTACTTGCAAATCCTAAGGCAGAAGATGCTAGTTTTACGGAAGTTCCAGAAAATGGAGAAACTCGAGAATCTGGACATGGTGGACATATCGACTTATGGATCAATGTTCCAGAAAAGCCAGCATGTTATGCAATTATTCGAAAAAAACTTCCACTTGATGAAGTTCGTGTATAATTCTTAAAACAGTATACTTCCATACTGTTTTTATTTTTTCAAAAAAATAAAAAAGACAACACATGTCTTTTAATTTTTAAAATTTTATTTTCGAGTTGCTACATCCCAAGTACGCACCAATTCATCAATAAATTCCTCCTTTTCTCGCCCTTCTTCCAGAAGCGCTTTAGTTCCGCATGAAGCCAAATGATGTTTCAGTAAATCTCGATTGGCACTTTGTAAAAGCCCCATCGAAGCATTGATTTGATGAGCGATATCAGCACAATAAGCATTTTTCTCGAGCATTTCTTGTACTTTATTGAGAGTGCCGATAGCCTTTTTGATGTTTAGTTCGATTTTATTTTTTGAATGGATCATAATAAAAAATTTGAAAAACCCTACGATTTGTATATAATTCTTTTACTTTTTAGCGAAAGTGGCCCGCATCTTGCGGGTTTTTATTTTTGACAAGCACAGTCATTTTTGCAGTTGCATGCCTGGCAAGAACAATTCTCGCAAGTACAATGCACGCAATTACACTGACTGCAATTACATTTTTTCATAATCATAAATATATCTTAAAAATTATATACCATACCATAGGGTTATGTATATATTATTATTTTTTGAAGAAAAAGCAAATTTTTTTTTGAGAAATTTAAAAAGCCACTTCCAAAGCCAAAAACTTGCTTTTTGATTTTTTTTTCATATAATCTCGGCAATATTTTTTAAAAAAATTTATGGCCTGAGAAGTAGTAATACGATTTGAAGAAGTAACTTTTGGTTACCAAAAGCCAAAATGGCTCCTTGATGAGGCGAATTTTTCTGTGCGTGATGGTTCCAAAATCACGCTCATGGGGCAAAATGGTGCGGGTAAATCAACTATTTTTAAAATGATTACTGGTGAGCTCAAACCGCATGATGGTCGCATTTTGATTACCGCTGGCAAGCACATCGCCATTGCCAAGCAAGTAATGAGTCCAGACGACAAAGAAAAAACGATTGCAGAATATTTCCGAACATATTCACGATCTGATGCACACAATATTGACCGCGATATTCAGGAAGTGCTTGACGCGGTAAATTTTTTGCTACCAAAAAATATTGATTTTAATGATTTTTTGAAACGAATTGTCAAAAGTTTTTCTGGTGGGCAACAGGCTCGCCTTCTCTTGGCGGCGGCGCTCATCCAAAAACCCGACATTCTCTTGCTCGACGAACCAACCAACAATCTCGACAGTGAAGGAATCTGGCACATGACGGACTTTTTGCAGAATTACGAAGGAACGGTTCTCGTGATTTCGCATGATGCGGAATTTTTGAATGCGTTCAGTGACGGAATTTTGTATTTGGATATTTTCACAAAAAAAGTTGATCAATTCGTTGGAAATTATTACGATGCGGTTGAGCAAGTAGAGCGAAAAATCGAAGCACAAAATCGTGAAAATGCTCGCCTTGCAAAAGAAATTCAGGATGCCAAAGATCAAGCAAATCAGTTTGCTCACAAAGGAGGAAAATTGCGCGCCGTTGCGAAAAAATTGACAGAAAAAGCAGAAGAACTTTCTGAACAAATCACAGATACCCGTCGAGAAGATAAGACTATTCGCAATTTTAGCATTCCAAATCAGGAAGGAATCGGCGGTCAAATTATTGAAATCTCGAGCGTGACAATTATCAAAGATCACGAACCAATCGAAAAAGAAGTGAATATTTCACTCAGCAAAAATCGCCATCTTCTCCTCTCTGGGCCCAATGGTATCGGAAAATCAACACTTTTGGAAAGTATTGCCAATGGCACAGCAAAAGGTGTAAAAATCGCTCCAAATGTGAAAATTGGTTACTATCGCCAAGATTTTTCAACACTTGATTTTAATCAAAAAGTGTATGATTGCCTTTTTGAAGCCACAGGTCGTCAAATGCTCGAAAAAGATTTGCGTTCATTTGCTGCGGGATTTTTGATTACGGGTGATATCATGGCGACACAAATTGGTGCGCTTTCTGAAGGACAAAAAGGTCTCGTCATGTTCTGTAAGCTCGCGCTCGAAAAACCAGGGCTTCTCATTTTGGACGAACCAACCAATCACATCAATTTCCGACATTTGCCAGTAATTGCAAAAGCGCTTGATGAATATGAAGGAACCATGATTCTCGTATCGCATATTGACGAATTCGTTTGGCAAGTTCGTATCGATGAATATCTTGAACTCGAATAATGCAAATTTTTGCAATAAAAATACCCCGAATACGAGGTATTTTTATTTTTCATTCTTATTGCAAATCATTGCAATAATATTTTATTCAGATGCTTCAGAATTTTTAATAATTCTCCACCTAAAAATAAGACGAAATAATTCGATAGTGGCGCGGCCAAAAAAGAAAATTCCGAGTGTCAAGCCAATTGGTAAGGTAATTAAACTCAACCAGCCAAGTCCATTAGCACAATTCTCTAGTGTGTCCGTTCCACAAATATTGATTTGAAAAAACGTTGGAAACAACGGAGAAAATGCAAATAGGAGCAATACTACGGAAAAAATAATTGAAAAAATTATTCTTTTTATTGCTATTTTTTGCAATATTGGTGCGGGATTCCAATAAATAATTATGAGAGTTATGATAGGGAGTCCTGCAAAATAGGAAACCCAATCCAAAAAATCTGATAGTGACATAAATATTTTTTAAAAAATTATTTTCGAGAAGCGACCGCAATATATTTGAGATCACGACCCGTATGATTGAAAAATTTCCGCATACTTTGGAACATTTCACGATTTTCTTTTTTCATACCATTTCGAATAATTTTGAGAGCTCCAAAAAATCCCTCATCACGAATCATACCAATCGGATTCATCAGTGACATATCGCCCGTATTCTTTTCTATACGAGAAAAACCAGTCTCGCGGAAAAGTTTTTCCCAATCATCAAAAAGAAGCGGCGTCACAGCAACATTGATTATGTTTTTGAGTTCCTCAAGAATTTTTTCCAGATTCGGATTTTCAAACCCAACATCATGCGTGAGCAGAATTCCCCCTTTCTTCAGAACGCGAAAATATTCTGAAACTGCCTTTTTCTTCGCTTCTATCGGCAGCATCGTGAGCATTGCCTCATTAATAACGATATCAAAACTTTCATCCGCAAACGGAAGATTCATCGCGTTTCATTGTTCCAACGAAATCAGTTTTTCTACACCAGCCTTTTCGATATTATTTTTCGCTTTTTCGAGCGCTTTTTTATCAACATCAAGCCCTGTGATGTGACAGCCATATTTTTTTGCAAGCTCAATCGAAGTTGTACACATATTACAAGCCACTTCAAGAACTTTTTTATCTGCAGAAAAATGAGCCTTATCAATAAGCCAATTCGTCGCCTTGATTCCGCCTGGGCGAAGGCGTTTTTTCCCAAGACGAGCGAGAAAATTATGCCCAACTTCTTTTGTGCTTGCTGTCATATTGTATAGTTACAACAATTTGATTATAAGATTTTTGATAAGATTGGTGTTGAAACAGTTATCAAGAACCAAGGATTGGACAACTTGAAAGTCATCGAACTTCCAAGCGACCAACAACCTTATGTTTACCCACTTCTTGCCAAAGGTCAAGATGAGTTGAAATCGTTTGTAGACAAACGTATCCAAGAACTCTACAAAGACGGAACGCTTGAAAAATTGTCTAAACAATTCTTCGGAGACACTTACCTACCAGCAGAAGCTGACATTAAATAGTCGTATGAAATCATCCAGTCTGAGAAAGGTGGATGATTTCTCAATTTTTAGACATATAGTTTCAAACTATATGTCTGCCTATCTAATAACAATTTGCGAAATCAAATAAAGTATGAGATACTATTACGGTATTATTTTTAAGGAGAAAGAATCATGAAAATTAAAAAATGGCTCGGTGTAGCAGCGCTTGCTACAGTCGCGGGTTTGGCTCTTGCAGCTTGCGGAAATTCAGAAAAGAAAGCAGACAATGAAACAGTTGTCAAAATTGCAACAGTTAACCGTAGCGGTTCTGAAGAAGCGCGTTGGGATAAAATCCAAGAATTGGTTAAAAAAGATGGCATTAAATTGGAATTCACAGAGTTCACAGACTATTCACAGCCAAACAAGGCAACTGCTGATGGTGAAGTTGACTTGAACGCTTTCCAACACTATAACTTCTTGAACAACTGGAACAAAGAAAACGGAAAAGATCTTGTAGCGATTGCAGATACCTACATCTCACCAATCCGCCTTTACTCAGGTAAAA
>ERZ773077.77-NODE-77-length-66941-cov-9.581138_pt1 | contig 66941 bp, 57 predicted proteins | sample MGYA00580612_ERZ773077 | MGnify/ENA primary metagenome ERZ773077 (study PRJEB29015, sample SAMEA2737971) | human oral metagenome | biome: human oral; feature: human-associated habitat; material: dental | place: China | collected 2021 ...
GGTAGACGTCCTGGAAGACCATCGACAGCTGCGACATCAGGTCCTCGGTGGTCAGCTGCTTCACATTGGTGCCGCTCACCAGCACCTGTCCGGAGTCCAGGTCATAGAAACGCGCTATCAGGCGGGCGATGGTGGTCTTGCCGCTGCCGGAGGGGCCGACGATCGCGCACATCGTGTTGGCGGGAACCGTCATTGAGACGCCGCGTAGCACAGGCTTGTCCTGCTGGTATCCGAATACGGCGTCCACCAATTCCACTGCCCCGGCCGTGGGCATCGCCTGGGAGGCCTCCGGCTCCGGTAGGACCTGAGCATCCATGATCTGATCGATGTGGTTCATCATCTGTCGGCGCTCCTCCAAGCCCTGGGACAGGTCCCCGATCTCGGTCAGCATCGTCATGAACCGCAGGCACATGCCGATGGTGACGACGGCCTCCAACGGGGCGAGATCCGATGACAGGGCGAGGGAGGTGACCAGGAAGATCATTGTGATGACGATCAGCTGGGCGATGGCGCCGTTGAGCATGCCGCCCCCGGTCTCGAACCAGAAGGCCCGCCGCGCCTTCTCCCGGCTCCCGGAGAAGGCCGCTTCGAGTCCTGGGGGAGTGGGGGCGTGACAGGAGCGCAACGCTCCTTGGCAACGGGCGAACTCCACGATGCGGGCGGCCAACTCCATCTCCGCCGGTTCGCTGAGGGACTTGCCGCGGTTCAGCAGGCGACGTGCTCCCGCTATGCCCGCAGCGAGCAGAGGCGCTGCGCAGGTCAACAGCAGACCCAGTCGCCAGTCCCAGAACCAGGATCCGATGCAGATCACCACACACGACGTGATGCTGGTGCGCAGCTTGTACATGAAATGGGCGGCGGACTCGGACAGGGACAGCATCTCCTGGGTTGCGGTCCGGGACATCCAGCCAGCGGACGCGGCAGTGAACCAGGACAGCGGAAGCCGTGCCACCTTGTCGCCGATGCTGTGGTGGACCTGCTGCTGGAAGTTGAGCCCTCCGACGTAGCTGGCTCGGGTCCCGATGAAGTCGAACACGATGGTGACCAAGGCCAGGATCACCAGGACGATCAGCCAGCCTGCGAAATCCAGTCCCCAGCGTCGGGTTCCCGACGCCAAAGCGACTGAGGTGGGCAGCAGTGCCAGTAGCGCCAACCCAGTCGACACCCCGGCGATGGTGCCGAGCATGAAGCCGGACGACAGCTTCTTCCACTGGGCAGCGGTCATTAACCTGCGGTAGCGCGGAAGCAGGGCATGACGGTTCACAGGGTTGCTCATCACTTGACCTCCTCAGTGACATCAAAGGAGCTGTCCCCTCTTTGGCTCAGCAAGGCCTGATAGCGGGGATCCGCCAGCAGCTCCTCGTGAGTGCCGGTGGCTTGGACATGGCCACGGTCCAGCATGATGATCCGGTGGGCGCCCCGGATGGCCGCTGGCCGGTGGGCGATCACCAGCACGGTCCGGCCCTCGACCAGCGTGGACAGTGCCTGCTGGATCTCTGCCTCCGACTCGGGGTCGGCGAACGCGGTGGCCTCGTCGAGGAGTAGCACGGGAGCGTCGATCAGGATGGCCCGGGCGATGGCGATCCGCTGCTCCTGACCCCCGGAGAGGGCGGTGTCCCTGCCGATGACGGTGTCATAGCCCTCGGGCAGCGACATGACGAAGTCGTCGATGTGTGCCAGTCGGGCGGCTTCCCGCACCTCCTCCAGCGTCGCCTCCGGCCGGCCCAGGGCGATGTTGTCGCGAATGGAGGCCTGCAGCAGCTGGGCATCCTGCAGCACGAAGGAGATGTTCTCGTAGAGGGTCTTCTCGGACAGCTGCCGCAGATCGATGCCACCAAGCCGGATGACGCCGGAGCTGGGATCGGCGAACCGTGCGATGAGCGTCGCCAGGGTGGACTTGCCGGAGCCCGACGGCCCGAGCAGTGCCGTCACCGTTCCCTCCTCCAGCCTCAGCGTGACGTCGTCGACGGCGAGGGTGTCGCCGTAGGAGAAGCTGACGTGGTCGAGCTCGATGGCATGGCCCTCGGGGGTCAGCGAGTCCTCGGGGAACGGCAGGACGGGGGTGTCGAGGATCTCACACAGCCGGATGGCCGCCGCCCCCGCCATCTGGTACGCCCACGAGATGGAGGAGACCACCAGCACGGTGCCGGGGATCGCCAGCGAGACTAGGGTCGCGGCCAGCACCTTCGGCAGGGTGACCACGCCAGCTTGGATGAGCAGTGCCCCACCGCCCAGATTCACCAGCAGCAGCACTGGGATGGAGACCCAGGACATGGACAGGCAGCTGATCGACATCAGGGGCAGAGCCCAGCCGCGGAAGAATCTGGAGAACGTGTCGGCGGCCTTGATGTATGCCCCATGGGCCTGGCCGACCCGGCCGAAGGCCTTCACCACGGAGATCCCTGCGACGAACTCCGTCATCGTGGAGGAGACCTTCGCCAGCTTCGCGTCCATCTCCGCGGTCTTTTCCGGCATGCCGCGCAGCGAGAAGGAGTAGGTGAGCAGGTACAGCGGCACCGTTGCGATGCTCAGCAGACCCAGCCGCCAGTCCAGCCAGAAGGCGAATCCCAGCAGGGCGAGAGGGGTCATGACGGCATTGAGAATGTCGATGGGGCCGTGGGCGATCACGGTGTGAACCGCGACGGTGTCGTCCTGGATGCCCTTGCGCACCAGTCCAGAGTTCGACTCTGTGAACCACGCCAGCGGCGCCTGGGCGAGCCGCCTGGCGATGCCGCGCTGCAGCTGGTCCCGCAGGCGGAGGTCGGCGATGTGGGTGATCAGCAGGCCGATGAGATACAGGACCAGCTGGGCTGAGAAGCTTCCCACCAGCAGATGAATGACTGGCCAGACCTGGGACGGATCTGCGGAGATTCCGTCGCTGTGCGCGGCCAGCAGGATGTCGCCCAGCTGCACTAGGGCGATGTAGGGGGCGATTGTCAGGACTGCGGAGGCGATGACGAAGACCTGGCCCAGCAACTGCAGCCCGCGCACTGGAGCTGCCAGCCGCCTGATCGCGGCCTGTCCTGCCGCCGCTCGGCGTTTGTTCTCTGTCTGCGTTTTGCTCTGCTGCCCGGCTTCCAACGTCGGCATGGGGCACCTCATCGAATAGGAAATGGCATTCATCATTGATGTAGTCCCACCTTAATACTGCGACGGGGTCGGGGCAAGGAGTACGTTGATCACATGACAGCGTGGGGCAGAAGGAGCGGGCCCAAACCTGGTTTCAACCGTGAGGACGTGGTGGAGGCGGCGCTTGCCATCGGGATCCGGGACTTCACGCTGGCTGAGGTCTCCAAGCGGCTGGGCGTGGGAGCCCCCGCGCTGTACCGGATCATCTCATCGCGTGAGGACCTGCTGCGCAGCTGTCTGATCCACGTGGCGCAGGACGCTGGCTTCACCCTTCCTGAGGGCAGCTGGCAGGACCTGCTGCGTCATCAGGCCAACTGGCTGTGGAAGATGCTGGAGGCCTACCCGGGACTCGCTGAGACGCTCCTCACCGTCACCTGGGCGTACCACTTCTTCATCCCGGGGATGAGGACCTGGGAGGATGCCCTCATCGAACGGGGCCTGCCGCAGGAGGAGGCCATCTTCGCCCTAGACTTCATCGGGGACACCGTGGCATGCACCCACATGGCGATCGAGGCCCACCGTGCCAAGGCCACCGGACCAGACGGGAAGGTCGCGACGGGGCTAGAGGTGTCCCAGAAGCGCATCGTCGAGGAGGGGATGGCGGAGGCGACCCCGGAACTGTTGAGGCCACAGCAGTCGTGGACGGATCGGGGACTGCTCGACCTCAAGATCGAGTTCATCGTCGAGGGCCTAGCCCGCAGGCTCGCCGACCGGAGCTCGTGACGACGGCTTGTTTGCAGGCGCTCACAGGCGACGCGCCGGGCCGCCCAGCTGCGTGACCAGCGTCGATGCCCGGGCGGCCGTCTCCGGGAACTCCGCGGCGTAGCGCTGCCTCCAGGCCGTTGCGAAGCCCTCGGCATCCGCCGTCTTGACGAGCGCCCACACTGACCCCCCGAAGCCCGCCCCGAAGTTCGTGGCCCCCAACGCGCCCAGCTCGCGCGCCAGCTCCACCATGCGGATCGTCTCGGGAGTCTGGTTTCCCAGGTTGGTCTCTGCGCTGCGCTGCGACCGCTCCACCAGCTGCCCGAAAGCGGCTACATCCCCGCGGCGCAGGGCCGTGACGGCGGTGGGGATCAACTCCTCCGACTCGGTCAGGAAAGCCCTCAGCCGCCGCGACAGCCGGGGGTCATGGGCGACGACGGCGTTCAAGCCCTCCCAGGCGTCGTCGTCGCTGGCCACAGCCTCACCGATCGTCAGGTGCCCGGCCCCGGTGGCGGCATTCCAAGCGGCGACGACCTCGCGGCTGCGCAGCGACACCGCGTTGTACAGCTCCAGGGCCGAGCCGGCCTTCTCCGCCAGCACCCCTGAGACCCCGATCACGAAGCTCCAGCCGGTGGGGAATCCGACGGACTCCCCCTCCTGGATCGGGCAGAACCGGAACTGCGTCAGCTGCCCGGACTGGCAGCAGAGCATGGCGGTGTGGTCCTCGGAGCCTCCGAAGGTGCCCACCCCTCTCTCACCGTCGAGGGAGCCGAAGCTCATGCCGTTCTCGATGGAGGCCAGGTATCCGGCCAGATCGATCTGGCTGTGGATGTTCTCCCTCCAGGCGCCGTGTTCCCGTAGGCCGTTGTGATCGATGAGCGCCAGTGCCATGGCCACCACCAAGGCTGAACTCGACGACATGCCGCTGGCAAGGGGCAGCGTCGAATCGATCGTGAGCTGGGCGGGGCGCAGCTTCCCAAAGTTCGCGGACAGCCGGTCGACAACCGCCTGCAGGTAGCCTCCCCAATGCCCGGCGGGCAGCCTCACCGCATGGTGGGGGCGCAGGGTCAGCTGCTCCCCGGGGCTGGCGGTTGTTGTCGCCGAGATGCCGTCGCCGCCCGGTTCCAGCGACACCGTGATGCCGTGGTCGACCGTGCCCAGCAGAGAGTTCCCTCCGGCATAGTCGGTGTGCTTGCCCAGCGCCTCCAGCCGGCCCGGGACGAACCAACTGGTCACAGACGCACTTCCCTGGTCCTCAAAGCGGCGACGACCGAGGCGATGTCACCGCGATGCGACATGTCGAGCACCCCCTCGTTGACCGAGATGACCTGATATGGGTCGCCGTCGGCGATGGCGCGACGGACCGCGTCGGTGATCTCGTACTCACCGCGCGCGGACCTCGGGATCGCTCGGGCCGCCGGGAAGATCGCGGGGGAGCAGAGCCAGCAGTTCATCGAGATCAGTGCCTCGGCTCCCAGGCGCTCAATGGCAGCAGTATCGGGTTTCTCAATGAGCTCGTCCAGGTTCCCGTCAGCATCGGCGCTGGCCAGGGCGAAGGCCGCGATCCGCTCCTCGGGGATGTTCGAGCGGGTCAGCATGGCCTCGCGGGTGAAGCCGACGAGCGCGGAGCCGGGAGCCGTGGCGAGTTGCGCCAGCGCGGCGGCGGGATAGTAGTTGTCCGAGTTGATCACCAGAATCCGGTCACCGCCGGCGAAGTCCTCGGCCGCCAGCACCGCATCGGCGGTGCCGAGCGGCTCCGCCTGAACTGCGTAGGAGATGGCGACCCGCTGTCTGGGCAACTGATCGTAGTACTCGCGGACGAGGCTGTGTTCGGGTCCGATGACCAGGCAGATCTCGGGGAAGCCGGCGTCGGCGAGCGCCGAGATCACATAGTCCAGGAAGGGCCTGCCATCAAGTGAGATCATCGCCTTCACACCCGCATCGGCCGCCCTCTGCTGCTCGGCGGTCAGCTCAACCCCCTCCGAGGCCCTGCGCATCCGCGAACCGAGGCCTCTGGCCATGATGACCGCCTTGCGGGACGCGGTGCTCAACGACATGCGCGAAAGCCTATTGCAAAGTAGGCAAAAGCGGTCACCTGGTAGTGTTAAACGCTCATTTATGGTGGGTCCGCTGTGCAATTGCGGATGGTGAGCTGATCACCTCAGGTGGTTGGCAGCGCTGTCGAGGATGATCTCCATGGACTTGGCCCCCGGGTCGAGGTGCCCGAGCGAACGCTCCTTGAAGTGGGCTGCCCGACCTCGCCGCGCCAGCATGCCTGTCGTCGCCTCGGCTCCTGCCCTGGCGGCTGCGACCGCCTGTCGCAGTGCGGAGTCCTGATCGTCGCCGACGGCAGCCTCAAGTGTCTCGACGGCGGGGAGGAGCGCATCCAGCATGGTCTTGTCGCCGGGCTTCGCTCGCCCCCTGGCCGCAATCCCATCTGCCCCCGCCCGCAAGGCCCTGGCAATGTCCTGCACCGTGTACGGTGACTGCCAGAACTGTGCAACCCTCAGGAAGAAAGTGCCGTACAGAGGGCCCGAGGCGCCGCCGACGGAGCTGACGAGCGCCATACCGACCTGCCGCAGGTACTGTCCAGCGGTGGCCTCTGGCATCGGTGAGATGGCGGCGGCGGTGGCGAGACCCCTGGCCATGTTCGTGCCGTGATCCCCGTCGCCGATGGCTGCGTCGAGGTCATCAAGTTCGTCGATTTTCGCCTCGAACTCGGCGGCTGCTGTGGTGAGCCAGGCCGCTACGGCCTCAGGACCGCTCCACATGGGTCTCCTTTCGTCAGTCATCTCAGGCTGCGGAGGAAGTCATCGTCATCGTCGGGGCCGAGCTGCCGTGGCCGTGGCCGGTTCGTGGGACGGCCTGCGAACAACCAAGCCATGGGGCCAATCACCGGAACGAAGATGATGGTGAACAGCCACATCCATCGGGGCATGGAGCGAACGAAATCCCCCTTTGCCTGAGCCAGTTCCACGACGCAATAGATGGTCAGCATGACCACAGCGACGATCAAGAGCACCCTCAGCACCACGCCATTCTATAGGCTTTAGCGACGTGGAGAGACGAGTGGGGGCCATGCTCGACGGCGGTGCCCCGCTGTGGCTGGCCGATGGCCCCGAGCCCCAGCTGGCGACCCATGTCGGGGCTGTGGTGCAGACCTCGGGAACAACCGGCACAGCCCGCCGGGTGGTGCTGTCCCGGGCTGCGCTGACCGCCGCCGCGCAGGCCGCGCGTCACGTCGCGGATCTCACCTGGCACCTAGCCCTTCCCGCCCGCTACGTCGCCGGCCTGATGGTTTTGGTCCGCTCCGTCCACGGCGGCAGGCCAACCCCCGTTGCGGGCTCTGACCTCAGCAGGCTCCGGCCCACCGGCGACGGCGATGCCATCAGCCTCGTGCCCACCCAGCTGCATCGTGCGTTGCGTGATTCCGTCGTGACGGACCGGCTGCGGGCCTTCGACCTCGTGCTGCTTGGGGGAGCGCCCCTCAGCCCGGAGCTGCGGGCGCGGGCGCTGGACTGCGGGATCGCGGTCAGGGAGAGCTATGGGATGTCGGAGACCTGCGGGGGTGTGGTCTGGGACGGCGCTCCGCTGCCAGGGGTGGGGATTGAGCTGCGGGAGACGCGGGTTGCGGTCTCGGGCCCCATGCTGTTCGACGGCTACCTGGGGGACCCGGAGGCCACCGCGGAGGTGCTGCGCGACGGGGCTGTCCTCACCCGCGACCGAGGCATGTGGCAGGACGGTCGGCTGCGCATCCTGGGTCGTCTTGACGATGTCGTCATCAGCGGCGGCGTGAACGTCGACCTGTCGGCGGTGCGGGCCGCAGCGGCGGCCATCGATCCTGAGACAGAGGTGCTGGCGGTCCCCGATGAGGAGTGGGGACAGCGGGTCGTGCTGTTTGCGCCGGGAGGATCCCTGGGGCAGTGGCGTGAGGCTTTGACGGGGCAGCTTCCCCGGCACTGGCTTCCGCGGCAGCTGGTGACCTGCCCCATTCCCAGGACAGCCGGCGGCAAACCTGATCGGACGGCGCTGCGGAGGCTCATGGCGACCGGCGATGATGATGTGCCGTTAGCATGAGCCCATCATGAGCCTTTCTGTTTGGGTGGCCGGTGCCCGGCCGAGGACGTTGCCTGCCGCCATGGCGCCGGTGCTGGCGGGTGTGGCCGCCGGGCTCGGTGTCGCCCCCTCGCCCCCGCTGTGGCGGCTGATCATGGTGCCGGTGCTGTGCCTTGGCCTGGCGCTGACCCTGCAGATCGGGGTGAACTATGCCAACGACTACTCCGACGGCGTCCGGGGAGTCGACGACGTCCGCGTCGGCCCGACCCGGCTCACCGCCTCAGGGCTTGCCACGCCGCGGGCCGTCAGACGGGCTGCGCTCCTCAGCTTCGCGGCGGCGGCCGTCCTGGGACTGTTGGTTGTGGCCATCAGTGGCAACTGGTGGCTGCTGGCGGTGGGGGCGGCCTGCCTGGCCGCGGCCTGGCTGTACACGGGAGGCCCCCGCCCCTACGGGTACCTTGGCCTGGGGGAGCTGATGGTTTTCGTGTTCTTCGGCCTCGTGGCGACCGTCGGCACCACCTATGTCACCTTCGGTGCCATCACCCCGGCCTCCTGGGTGGCCGCCACCGGCATGGGAGCCCTCGCCAGCGCGCTGCTGGTGGTCAACAACCTGCGGGACCTGGCGGCGGATGCCCGCGTCGGGAAACGCACTCTCGCCACCCGGCTCGGTGACACCGGGACCCGTGTTCTCTTCGTCGCCCTCATCGTGGTCGGGGCGGCCTCGGTGGTGGGGATGATGGCGCTGACAACCCCGTGGGTCGGGCTCGGGCTGCTCGGCTTCGCCCTGGTGATCGGCCCGGTGGCTCGCATCCTGCGTGGAGCCTCCGGTCAGGACCTGATCGCCATGCTGCAGGCGGCCTCCCTGACCGAGCTGGCCATGGCCGTGGGGCTGCTCGCCGGGATGGTGATTGCCCTGTGATCGTCTACGACATTGCGCTGCGGGTGCCCTTCCGAGGCCTCACCCGCCGCCAGGGGGTGCTCTTCGAGGGCCCTGCGGGCTGGGCGGAGTGGAGCCCCTTCCCCGAGTACGGCGACGAGGAGGCCGGCTCCTGGCTGGCGGCAGCCGTCGAGGCCGCGGAACAGGGGAGCCCTGAGCCGATCAGGCAACGGGTTCCCGTCAACGGCATCGTGCCCGCCATCCCCCCGGGGCTCGTGGCGGCGCGCGTCAAGGAGTCCGGCTGCACCACCATCAAGGTGAAGGTCGCGGCCCCTGGGGAGAGCCTTGACGACGACATCGCCCGTGTCGCCGCGGTGAGGCAGGCCCTGCCCGAGGGGCGGATCCGGATCGATGCCAACGGGGGCTGGGACCTCGCCACGGCTGAGACCGCTCTGCGGGAGCTGGCCCCTCTCGGCCTCGAATACGCCGAACAGCCGTGCCGTGACGTCGCAGAGCTGGCGGAGCTGCGCCGTCGACTCGACGGCATGGTTGCCATCGCCGCCGACGAGTCGATCCGCCGGGCCGATGATCCCCTGCGTGTGCGGGATCTCGGCGCTGCGGATGTCGTCGTGCTGAAGCAGCAGCCCCTCGGGGGAGCCCGAGCCTGCCTGCGGCTCGTGGAGCAGCTGGGGCTGCCCGCGGTGGTCTCCAGCGCCGTGGAGACCTCGGTTGGGCTCCACGCCGGTCTGCGGCTGGCAGCGGCCCTGCCCGAGCTGCCGTTCGCCTGCGGGCTGGAGACCGCGAACCTGCTGGCGGGGGATGTGGTCTCCCACCCCCTCACCCCCGTCTCGGGTGAGTTGTTGCTCCACCCCCTCATCCCGGACCCGGCTCTACTTGCCGCGCACCGAGCCGATGAGGCGACGGCGGCGTGGTGGCAGGAACGCCTCAGGCGCGTGGCTGCGGCGCAGGGGGTGAGCCTGCCGTGAGCTCACCGCTGCTCGGGGTCGCCATCGTCGAGGCCCTCCTTGCCGCAGGCGTCACGGAGGCCGTGCTGTCTCCCGGATCCCGGAACGCCCCACTCTCCCTGGCCCTCCACGCCGCGGCCACCGCGGGCCTGCTGCGGCTGCACGTCCGCATCGACGAACGTTCCGCGGCCTTCACCGCGCTGGGCCTGGCGAAGGCCTCCGGCCACGTGGTTGCGGTGGTCAGCACCTCCGGGACGGCGGTCGGCAATCTGGTTCCAGCCGCGATGGAGGCCAGGGCGGCAGGAGTCTCGCTGCTGTTCCTGACTGCCGACCGCCCGGCCACCGCAGTGGGCACGGGGGCGAACCAGACCTGCGACCAGCTCGGCATGTTCGGATCTGCGGCCCTCGACGTGCTCCGGCTCAGCTCCGAGGCAGGCACGGAGGTTGCCTGGCGGGCGGTCATCGCCCGGGCCGCTGCTCTGGCGGCGGGGATCAGGACCCGCAGGCCAGGTCCGGTGCAGGTCAACGTCGAGTTCGGTGAGCCGCTCGTCGACTCTGAGGTGCGAGAGCCCCGTCCCCAGCAGGCCCGCCCCAGGGTTGCCGTGAGCCGCCGGGCGGAGGCCCGTGTCCTGACCCGCCCTGCCCGCACCGTGGTGCTGGCCGGCGATGCGCCCCCAGAGGTGGGTGCGGAGGCGCGGGCCACCGCTGAGATGGCTGGGGTCCCGCTGTTGGCTGAACCATCCAGCAACGCCCGCGCCGGGCGGGCGATCCCGCGCTACCGGGAGATGCTTCCAAAGCTCGCCTCTGAGATCGAGCGGGTCGTGGTGTTCGGTCACCCCACGCTGTCCAGGCCCGTCTCCGCCCTCCTGGCTCGCCAGGATGTGGAGCTGATAGTGGTCGCAGGCCATGCCGAATGGGTTGATCCGGGCCACGTGGCCGCTGAGGTCGTCGATGGGGTGATCCTGCCCCCCGGCGATCCCGCGTGGCTGGCGCGCTGGCAGGAGCCCGCTTTGGAACCCTCGGGCGAGCTCAGCGGGGAGGCCGTCGCCGCTGCAGTCGTGGCTGCCGCACGTCCCGGTGAGAACTTGGTGCTCGGCGCGAGCAACAGCATCCGCTACGCGGATATAGCCCCCATCAACCAGAGCCCAGCGGTCTGTTGGGCGAACCGAGGCCTCGCGGGCATCGACGGCACCGTGGCGACGGCGACCGGGATCGCGCTGGCCACCGGTGCCCCCACCACCGTCCTGCTGGGAGACATCACCCTGCAACACGACCTGGGGTCTCTTGTGCTGCCGGTTCCTGAGCCACAGCTACGCATGCGTGTAGTCCTTTTGGATGACCAGGGTGGGTCGATCTTCGCCTCCCTGGAGCAGGGCTCCGCCCCTTATGCGAGTGCCTTCGACCAAGTATTCCGGGCCCCACAAGGGGTTGACCTGTCCGGCATGGCCAATGCCGCGGGCTGGAGCACGTCGAAACCGTCGTGCGTAGAATCACTCTGTGAACTTCTCGACCAAACAATCCGCGGCCGGGAACTGCTTCACGTCCACATCATGCAGGGTTAACCCGATAGGGTCAGAAGACAAATGCTGTATTAGTTAGTGGGAGAGGATGAGATGCGCCAGTTCCATAAGCCCGTCAAGCGGCCCAGCGACATCATTGAGGAGTTCGACGGAACTGGCGACCCCGCGGAAGCCAGTACCGTGGCGCACGACACCGCCGCCGTTCTCGTGCGCCTGTCGGGAGACAAGGCGGCGCCCGCCATCAGGGTCCGCCTGCTGGAATACATAGAGCAGGAGGGGGTTGAGGATCTGCTGGAGTTGTGGGCGCAGGCTCCCGCTGTCTCTCTCCCCGGCGCGTTGGCGCATCTGCGGAAGGTCGAACGGCAGTTGCCGGAGGGGCCTGTGGCAGAGGAGGTCCGGGCCGTCCTGGTCGGAAAGTATGACGGTGACTTCGGTGACCTGTGCGAACGCGCGGCCATCGCATGCCGTCGCCTCGGGCCGCGCTGGGACCAGCGTGCCGCAGACCTGGAGGCCTGTGCGAAATCGTGGTACGCCGACAAGCTGTGGTGAGTGATTGCTTCCCTGGGACATCGTGACCGGCTAATATGGATGCGCCGGATCGCGGTAACCCCGGGCTCCACCTTTAGCCGCTTCGAGCGGCCTTTCGCCGAGAGGCGTTCCCGGTCCGGCCCATTTCGTGGAGCGGGTGGTCGGCTGATCACCCGCTCGTATTCTGAGGCCGTTTGAGCAACGTGGCTTTGGGCGGAAAAATAGCTTACTGGGTGTCGCCAAAAGCGATGTCGTGGATGGTCGAAGGCAATCCCGGCCCTTATCGCTGACAACTGGTGGCTGGGCCACGCAGATGACCCTCGGCGTCGGGCGCTGGTTGCACTCCACTGCGGAAATCTCACACCTGCTTCCGAACCCCTGAGCTGGACCGATACGGTGACCTCATGGATGTTGGCGTACCCCGGGAGACTGGCGACACTCGAGTCGCAGCCACCCCCAAGACCGTGACCCAGCTGCGAAAGCTCGGCTATCGCGTGTTCATCGAGACCGGAGCCGGTGCTGAGGCGGCCTTCAGCGATGAGGCCTACGCTGAGGCCGGGGCAGAGATCGTCTCCACGGCCTGGGACAAGGACATCGTGCTGTCAGTCGGTCCCCCCTCCGATAGTCAGCTGCTGGAGATGCGTCCCGGGGCGACAGTGATCTCCTTCCTCAACCCACGGCAGGACCCCGGACTGACGAAATGCCTGGCCGCCCAGGGGCTGAATGCCCTGAGCATGGATATGGTGCCGCGCACCTCCCGTGCTCAAGCCCTGGATGCTCTCAGCTCACTGGCGAACATCTCCGGGTATCGGGCGGTGATTGAGGCCGCACATGCCTTCGGGCGGTTCTTCACGGGACAGGTGACGGCTGCCGGCAAAGTTCCGCCGGCGACGGTGTTTGTAATCGGCACCGGCGTTGCTGGGCTTGCCGCTATCGGAGCGGCCAACTCCCTCGGCGCGGTGGTCCGGGCAACCGATGTGCGCCCCGAGACGGCTGAGCAGGTCACCTCCATGGGAGCGACGTTCCTGCACGTCGACCAGAGCGACCAAGGGGTCAGCTCCGACGGCTACGCCCGTGAGGTCGGCGCAGACTATGCAGCGCGCGCCGCCGAGCTGTACGCAGCACAAGCCCGTGAGGTCGACATCATCGTCACCACGGCAGCCATCCCCGGCAAACCCTCCCCGCGGCTCATCACGGCCGAGATGGTCGCGAGCATGAGGCCGGGCTCGGTCGTCGTCGACTTGGCGGCCTCTGGCGGCGGCAACTGCGAGCTGACCCGGCCGGGGGAGAGCTACGTCACCGACAATGGGGTGACGATCATCGGCTACACCGATCTGGCGTCGCGGCTTCCCGGGCAGTCGTCGCAGCTTTACGGCACGAACCTGGTCAATGCCCTGACCCTGATGACCCCGGAGAAGGACGGGAACCTCGTCATCGACTTCGACGACGAGGTGGTGCGGACCATGACGGTGGTGCGTGACGGCGAGGTCACGTTCCCGCCACCGCCCATCCAGGTCTCCGCAGCCCCCAGCCCGGCGCCGCGGGAGGAGCCCCCCGCGCCCGCTGTCCCAGCGCCGGCAGCCCCTGAACGCCCATGGTGGCATCAGGTTGCCTGGGTCGGGCTCGGGGCTGTTGCTCTGATCGCCCTGCTGACGGTGGCTCCCGCGGAGTTCGTCGCGCTGATGGGAGTCTTCGTGCTCGCCATTGTCGTCGGCTACTACGTGGTGTGGAACGTCACCCACGCCCTGCACACCCCGCTGATGAGTGTGACGAACGCGATCAGCGGCATCATCGTGGTCGGCGCGATGACGCAACTGGCCCACGACAACTGGATGATCAAGGGCATTGCCTTCGTGGCTGTGCTGATTGCGTCCATCAACGTCTTCGGCGGGTTCACGGTGACCCACCGCATGCTGAACATGTTCCGGAAGGGCTGAGCCATGCTGAGCAACTTCATCAACGCCACCTACATTGCCGCAGGGCTGATGTTCATCCTTGCCCTGGCCGGCCTCAGCAGACACGAGACTGCGAAGAAGGGCAATGCCTTCGGCATCCTCGGCATGGTTTTCGCACTGGTCGCCACGAACTACTACATCGCCCACGATGATCTTGTCGCCGGCAAACCCGACTGGACCTCTGCCGCACTGCTCCTCGGAGCTGTCGCCATCGGCGCCTCCATCGGGGTCTGGAAGGCCCGCAAAGTCGAGATGACCGGTATGCCGGAGCTCATCGCGCTGCTGCACAGCTTCGTCGGGGCCGCGGCGGTGTTGGTGGGTTTCAACGTCCACATGGAGGCTCAGAATGCGGATGTCATCCACTCCGTCGAGGTGGTGCTCGGCGTGTTCATCGGCGCCGTCACCTTCACTGGCTCCCTGGTCGCTTGGGGCAAGCTCAACGGACGCATGGCCTCGAAACCGCTGGTTCTGCCCGGGCGGCACTGGCTGAATCTGCTGATGCTCGTGGCCACGGCCGGCTTCGGCTGGTGGTATGTGGTGTCCCTCTCGCTGGTTCCGCTGGCGCTGGTCACCCTGATCTCTCTGGTGCTCGGATTCCACCTGGTGGCGGCCATCGGCGGAGCCGACATGCCCGTCGTCGTGTCGATGCTCAACTCCTACTCGGGATGGGCCGCCGCGTTCAGCGGCTTCATGCTCGGCAACAACATCCTCATCATCACCGGGGCCCTGGTCGGGGCCTCTGGCGCGATCCTGTCCTACATCATGTGCCGGGCCATGAACAGGTCCTTCGTCTCCGTGATCCTCGGTGGCTTCGGGGATGCACCAGCCGTTGAGAGCGGGGAGGTGGGGGAATACCGGGAGGTGTCCGCCACCGATGTGGCGTCGCTGCTGTCGGAGGCCACGTCAGTGGTGATCGCACCCGGCTACGGCATGGCCGTCGCCCAGGCCCAGTACCCCGTGGCGGACCTCACCTCCAGGCTTCGGGAGCGCGGCATCACGGTGCGGTTCGCCATCCACCCGGTCGCGGGGCGGCTGCCTGGGCACATGAATGTGCTGCTGGCCGAAGCCAAGGTGCCCTACGACATCGTCTTGGAGATGGATGAGATCAACGACGACTTCGCCGACACCGACATCGTCTTGGTCATCGGCGCCAACGACACCGTCAATCCCGCCGCGAACGAACCCGGATCCCCGATCTCCGGGATGCCGGTGCTGAAGGTGTGGGAGGCCGGGAAGGTCGTGGTGTTCAAACGCTCCATGAACGCCGGCTACGCAGGTGTGCAGAACCCCCTGTTTTTCAACGACAACTCGGTGATGTGCTTTGGCGACGCGAAGGCGACGGTGCAGGCGATCCTGTCGGAGCTACCCGCCAACGTCACCCCCTGACGCAGGGAGCCGTATCCACCGTTGACGGGCTCCCTGCGCGGGCCGCCAACGGTGGGGCTCTTGCCCTGATGCACTGCACTGGACTAGCCTTTCTGCCCCGACTAAGGAGAAAGAATGACTGATCACGTGGTTCTCTGACCCGCGCTGACGCCGTGGAGCGCCGCCCCGGCTCAGCGTCTCCCGCTGACCGATCGGAGTTCCATGCCCTCACACGTCTCTTTTTCTCACGTCTTCTTCACCTGGCCTGATGGTGAGTCCTGCTTGAGCGACGTCACAGTCGCCTTCCCACCCGGGACGACCGGCCTGGTGGGGGCCAACGGATCCGGCAAGACAACGCTGCTGCGCCTGATCACCGGCGACCTCAAGCCCACCTCCGGCACCATCGTGCGGGACGGCGTCGTCGACCTGCTGCCCCAGCAGCTGACCCTCCGCAAGGACGACGAGGTGGCAGACCTGCTGGGGGTCCGGGCCCAACTCACGGCCTTGCGCGCCATCAGCGACGGCCAAGCCGATCAGCATCTTTTCGACACCGTCGGCGACGACTGGGACATTGAGGCCCGGGCAGAGGCGGAACTGTCTGCCGCGGGCCTCGCCCTGAGCCTTGACCGCAGCCTCGGCACCCTCTCCGGTGGGGAGGCGATGCTCGTGGCGCTGACCGGGCTGCGGGTCCGACGCTGTGACATCGCCATCCTGGACGAGCCGACGAACAACCTGGACCGGGACGGACGTCACCGCGTCTACGATCTGCTGTCCCGTTGGCGTGGTGCCGTCATCGTCGCCAGTCATGACCGGGAGCTCCTGCGGCGGGTTGAGGCCATCGCGGAGGTCCGCTCAGGTCAGGTGCATCTGACCGGCGGCAACTGGGATTCGTTCCAGGCTGGCGTGATGGTTGAGCGGGAGGCCGCGGAACGTGATGTGCGGGAGGCGAAGCAGCAGCTGCGACAGGCCCACCGTCACCGCATTGAGGTCATGGAGCGGGCCTCCAGACAGCGTCAGGTGGGAAGAAGGGCCCAGCGACGTGGGGTGGAGAAAGTGGCACGCGACTACTTTGCCAACCGTGCTGAGGGAAGCGCCGGTCGAGCAGGAGAACGTGCCAGAGCCCGCGTCGAGAGGGTCAGCGAAGCCGTGGAGCAGGCAGAGTTACGGCTGCGACGGGAGCCGGAGCTCGCCCTCGACCTGCCCCAGCTGGAGGTGCCTGCCTCCCGACGGCTCCTAGAGGTCACCGCCGTCGATCCGACGCTCGTGCTGCAGGGACCGGAGCGAGTGGCGCTCATGGGACGCAACGGGTCCGGTAAGACCCGTCTGCTGGATCAACTGCTGAACGGAGGACCGGTTGGGCGGGTGCTGACCAGCCGGTTCGGCCACCTGCCACAACGACTCGATGTCCTGGCTGATGCGCAGACCGTGCGGGAGGCAGTGGGACAGGTTGCGTCGTCGGCCACCAGCATGGAACTTCGGTCCCGGCTGGCACGCTTCGACCTCAGAGGGGCTGACATCGACCGTCCTGTCGGGGGGCTGTCAGGCGGTGAACGTTTCCGCGCCACCCTGGCCGCGCTGCTGCTGGCTGACCCACCCCCGGAGCTGCTGATCCTTGATGAGCCCACCAACAACCTCGACGTGGAGACCGTCGACCTGCTCGTGGCCGCGCTGGATGGTTACCGCGGGGGTGTGCTTGTGGTCAGCCATGACGACGATTTCCTGTCGCGGCTCGGCATCAGCCAGGTCTGGGAGATGAATGAGGTCATCCCTGGGCTTCCATCTCGGCGTTGAAGGCCCTCTTCGAGGCGCGCCACTGCTCGTCGGTCATGCCGCGTCTCCAGTAGCCGGAGATGGACACATCGCTGCGAGGCACCCCGTGTTCTACGAACAGGAGGCGTCGCAGGTCGCGGATCATCTCTGCGACTCCGTGGACAAACCAGCCCATCCGGCCCTTGGGCATGCCGGCGGCTCTCACCGCAGCAGAGAGCGGTTCCCCGGGCAGGGCCCCGCGACGCAGCACCCAGTGCATCTCGACGTTGTCGTGCCCCGGCATGGGGAAGCGGTGGTTCTCGTCCTCCACCTCGACGAATGCCGTTGCGGGTATGCCCTCCGGCAGCGCCTCGATGGCGGCTGCGATTGCCGGGGCTGCTGCCTCGTCGCCTGCCAGCATGAAGTGGTCGTAGCCGGGTCGCGGCCCCCAGGCACCCCCTGGGCCGCGGAAGCCGACGGAGGTGCCGGGTGCCACGGTTTCTGCCCAGGGCCCGCCGATCCCTGAGCCGTGGGTGACGAAGTCGAGGCTGAGGATGCCGGAATCCCGGTCGAAGGAGCGGATGGTGTAGGTCCTGAACACTGGCTGCGTCTCCGCGGGGAGACTCTGGCGCAGTTCCTCAAGATCGAATGGCCAGGAGTAGTCGGCTCCCGGGGGAGGCAGGATCAGCTTGATGTAGTGATCGGTGAAGGGAAGCTCCACCGTCGCAAGGTCGTCGGTGTGCAGCCTCAGGCGAACCATGGTGGGTGCCAGCCGTTCGCGGCTGAGGACCGTGGCGGTGCGAGGCGTTCGGTCAGGTGTTGGCATCGTGCTCCTCTGGGGATCTTGTGAACCAGGCTAACCGGTCTCTCCGATGGCGGGGGCTATGAGTCCGTGGCCCACCACGATGTTCCCATCGGCCACGGCCGCTGCCTCCTGGATTAGATCAGCGCTCACCAGGTCATCTTTCCCACGATCTTGGCTTCACTTCTCGAATCCTGTTGGTAGGGTTGCGGAAGTTGGTGGGGGGAGACCGTTTCCGTATGAGGCGACCACCGCTGAGGGGGCGATCGCGATGCAGATCGTGGAGAGGAGACGTGGCCAGCGTCGGATGGCAGCGCGTCGTGGTTTGACGCATGGCGAGGCCAAGACGGCTGCTCCACCGGAGTTGGGAACCGGAAGCCCATCGTGGGAAGGCCAGCAGGGCATCCGTCGTGCCATTGCCGGTTGTCTCACTTCCTCTCGTGGAACGTTACAGTTTTTCGCCAGGAATCACTCACCCCGTAGGGTGCCCAGAGACACTATGAAGGCGTCGACATGGGAATGTCAGATCGGGATCGGACCAACTCAACGAGGTGACTGTGCGGGTCAAAGCTCGCTCATCACTGGATGACTGGGCAAAGAGATGCTCGGACTATAGACCTGGGAACAGAACAGCTCAACTCGACACTGGAAGACTCTCTGCACTCTGAAATGCCGAGTATGTCGCCGAGATTCGGTGCATCAGCTCCCTCTTGAGGGCAAAATGAAAGGTGGTTGACATCACATGACCGGGAACCTGACCTTGAATGGCGAGAACCAGATCTGCGCGCAACTTCCTCTGGCGTTGCAGCGCCCGCATCTGGATCAGATAGCGAGGGACCTTGTGCACCTCGACACGTGGGCTGACTCGGCCAGATGGCACAACCAGGGTCTGAAGATGGGCACTGTCTTCGGGTCTGCGCGCACCGCCCCCGCGTCGCCGACGTATTCCCTGGCTGAGTCCCTCGGGGCGGCACTCGTCGACAACGGATGGGTTGTCATCACAGGCGGTGGCCCAGGTGTGATGCAGGCTGTCCGCGACGGTGCGGGCGAGGAGAGATCGCGTGCTGTGCGGATCGACATTGAAGGCGAAATACCAGAGACCACTCTTGACGCATCGCGCTCAGTCACAGTGGAGAGCTTTGCGCTCCGCAAAGTGATGCTGATTCAGGGAGTCGATGCCATATGGGCATTGCCTGGGGGTGTGGGAACCATGGATGAGCTCTTTGAGGTCTTGGTTTTGCAGGACACGAAACGGCTTCCGATAAGACCAGTGGTGCTTGTTGAGCCCCCAGAGTCCACGTACTGGAAGAGCTGGTTCCACTTCATGGAGGAGTCGCTCATCGCTGGCGGAATGGTCAGTCCAGAGATTCTCACCCATGTCCACAGGGCGACAACAGTCGATGAGGCCCTCGCGCGTGTGGAGGAGAGGACATGACAGTGAATTCCAAAGCACCCGCCGCTGGGGCACATATGAGATTGCTGTGCTCGTCGGTCGACTTCGGTTTCGGGGCCGCCGGCAAGCTGAGCGCGATCCTTCAGCATCTGCCAGACGCAGACCTGATGTTCATGCAGTCTCGGCTCGGCTCCTCGATTGGGCTGAGAACCGATGACCGTCGAGTCTCTGAGGACGCTGACCTGGGGGATGTCGACGCCGCACTGGTGATTCTTGATCCAGAACTGGCCACGCGGCTGACCCGACGTGGCATCCCGGTGATCTATGTTGACAGCCTCGCCCACCTCTGGGGCACAGAGGATCACATCTGCACTGATGTTGCCGCGTACTGTGCCCAACAGGTTGCGGGCATGAATGTCAAGGGCCTGCTGAGCCTCGCGGAAGTTCGCAATCTCATTGAGGTTGAGGCGATAGTGCCCCAGCAGGACCCGGCTGGCCGCGGGGATGGCTTCGCGCTGGTGAATGTCGGCGGGGTCCATTCCCCATTCTCAGCAGAGACCCCATCCTATTGCGGCCTGGTTCTTCCATCCCTGGTGAGGATGCTGCAGGATCAGGGGTACCAAGTCCGCGTGATAGGAAACGTCGACACCCAGACGGCAGCCAGTTTTCCCGCAGGCGTTGAAGCCGGTCCCGTGAGGCACAGCGAAGTCGGCAGACTGCTGGCTGAGAGTAGCCTGCTGTTCACCTCGCCCGGACTCACAACCCTGCTGGAGGCCGGAGCAGCAGGCATCCCCACGGTGATGCTCCCACCCCAGAATGTGAGCCAAGTCCTCAACGCCGACAAGGTCACGCGAGGGACACAGCCGCATTTCGCGCGAACCGACTGGCCCCCGGAGCACCTGGACACGTCGAAGGTGCGTGCGCTGGCGAAGCGCAGCGAGATGCGGGCTCTTCGGTACATGTATGACCGGCTGGAGTCCTTGGCCGGCCGTGGCGACATCGCCCAGATCGTCGCCGAGGACTGCCTCGGGCGTCTGCCCGCGTCCGCCGACTGGCTCACGGACTACGCAAACTCGGTTGGGACAGGAGGCGCTGCGCAGGTGGCGCAGATCGTGCGTCAGGTGGCCGCGGGAGGAGACGGCTGACTGGTGCTCAGCGCGCATGATGCTGCACGCACGGGGAGATTGATGCTCGATGATGTTTTAGCCTGGTTGCTCATAAACGACCCTAAGCCGGGTCGATCTGTGGGGAGGCATCCAGTTTCTCCATCCATTCGCGCACGTGCCAGGTGGCTCGCACATCGTCCTCGTTGTATTCCAGCACCCGGCGGCGCGCCGCCGCTCGTTCCTCCTGTGTGGGGCCGTTGACGGCGGCGGCGAACCAGGTCTGGGAGTTCAGCCCACCCGGCTCCTCGTCCCGCCAGAAGAACCCGGCGCCCTTCGACGCCACAGCCTTCAACCCCAGGCCGTCAACTCCGACGAAGTTGTCACGCACCAAGGCGAACAGATCAATGAAATGCCCCTTGATCAGGTCGCAGGCAGCCAGCAGGTCGGGATGCTGGCTGCGATCCGCCAGCCTTCTCAGATGCACCACCTCATAGTCGGAGTAGTGGTAGACCCTCAGGTCGGGATGCCGCTCCACCAGCGCCATCAGCCAGCGTGCGAACTCCACGGCCAGACCCACCTCCGCCGACGGGCTGAGGATCGTGAATGAGCTGAAGTGCCGGAATAGCTGCTCACCGGTGCCTCGGTCCGTCAGCAGCGCTCCCCACAGGTAGGTGCGGTCGGCTTCGTCGGTCTCAATGTCCAGGTCCAGCTCGATGGTGGTGCGGGGAACCTCGACCGGCCCCACGGACACCTTCTCCAGGGAGACCCCCCGCTTCATCATACTCGCCCGGCGAGCTGCTGTGCGCAGCCGGGTTTCCGCATGATCTCGGTGCGCGGTCAGCGGCAGATAATCCGGCAGCAGGGTGTCGATGTTCGCCTCGGCCAGCTGGGACACCGTCGTGATGCCCAGCCCCATCAGCGTCTGGAGTTCCCGGACATCCAGCGGGGTCTTCGAGATCCGCAGCGAGATGTCGTCGTCGTCCATGCGTGGGCGGCACGTCTCCCACCAGGCGCACCACTCGCATTCCGCGATGCGGATGGGACGCACCACGGGCGGCCGCTCGTCATCGGGGGAACGGGTAGTGGCCTCTTGGGCGACGTAGACGCGGAAATCGTGCTCGTGGTCGTAGCGTTCCAGTGCGGAGCGCAGCCGGTGGCCAGTGGGGGAGGTGCGGGAGAAGGTGCGCAGGAACCTCAGCTCAAGGGGCACCCAGAAGATGAGGGAGGCGTGCTTGTCGTCGGTGCCGACGACGCCCGCCAGCGCAGTGCCCGCTGCCGAGCCGCAGGCCTGAAGGAGCCTCCAATGGTGTGCGAGCTCCAGCAGCACCCCCTGACGGTAGGCGCGGAACCGGAAGCCCCGCAGGGGACCCAGCTGCGTGGGGGTTGCCAGACTTGATGCTCTGAGCTCCTCCGCGCGACGCTGCCGCTCCAGCACCCGGTAGGGCTTGACCCGCACAGGCCAGTAGCCGGGGCGGCCATCCGGCTGGTTGTCACCGCGGACCAGGGCGTCGGGACGGCCACAGCGATGCCCCTCGACATCATCGGGCAGCGTTCCGCCGATGATCACCGGCACTCCGTCGGCCATGGCAGTCAGGGTGTCGGCCTCGCTTCTCGGAGTTGATCTGAGGTCCAGGAACTCACGTCCGCGCCGGATGGCAGCCAGAATCCGCTCGCGGAACTCCGAGCCGCCGGAGAAGGCCTCCCGCAGCGACTCATCCAGGGGTTGAGCGGGCTTTGGGATGCTGGGGCTGAATGCGTTGAAGGTCTTGACCGGGCAGCTGCGGGCCGCGTAGGGATCCAGCAGGAAGCTCACTTCCGGGCCCGGTGCAGCGCCACTATCCCGCCCGTCAGGTTCTTCCATTCCACCTCCCGCCAGCCGCATGCGGCCATCAGATCCGCAAGCTGCTTCTGCGCAGGCCATGCCAGGATGGACTCGGCTAGGTAGCCGTAGGCGACCGGGTTGCTCGACACCTTCGCCGCCATCGGGACCAGGCGTAGAGCCCCCTGTGCGTAGGCGAAGCGCAGTGCCGGATTGGTGGGGGTGGAGAACTCGGCGATGACCAGGCGACCGCCGGGCTTGGTGACGCGGAGCAGCTCGCGCAACGCCGCGGCTGTGTCCTCCACGTTGCGCAGGCCGTAGCTGATGGTGGCCGCGTCGAAGGAATCGTCGGCGTACGGCAGGGCCAGCGCGTCGCCGCGGACGAAGGACAGCCGGGGCTGCTGTCTCTTGCCGACGCGCAGCATCCCCATTGACAAATCGGTGGGGAAGACGTGGGCGCCCGCCTCCAGGAACGGCAGTGACGAGGTTCCCGTCCCAGCTGCCAGGTCCAGGATGCGTTCGCCCGGTCTGGCTGCGACGGCCTCGACCGTGGCCCGCCGCCAGCCCCGATCCCGCCCGAGGGACAGCAGGCTGTTCAGCAGGTCGTAGCGAGCGGCCACGCCGTCGAACATCGCCGAGACCTCGGCGCGTTTCTTATTGAGATCCGCTCGCGTTGAGTGCATGGCCTCAGCCTAGCGCCCACAGCGGACTCTAAGCGCGATGGGAGACCTCAGTGCAGGACCGCCAGAAGATCCACCCGCTCGGCCCCGTTGTGGCGCCACTGGCCCATCAGCTGGCCCACGACGTCTTTGACGGGTGCTCGGTCGAGCTTGTGGACCACATGCGGATAGCCGGTGGTCTCCCCGGCAACCAGGCCGCTGCCGAAGACCTTGATGTTCTTCGACCGCGGGGCGGTTTGGCCGACCTCGACGATGTCAGCGTCGGTGTCCTCCTCCCGGATCACACGCACGAGCTCCTTTAGATAGGCGGGATCGGTCTGGGCGTCGTAGGCGAATCGGGTTCCCAGATCTGAATGCTCTGTGGTGCCGATCAGGGTTCCGCCGTCAAGTGGCTTCGAGCGCCAGGCGATCGGAATGTGATACACCGCATCAGAGGATCGTACGAGCAGACAGTCAAACCCGGCTTCCCCCGCGGGATCGACGAAGCGGAACTTGGCGACGATGCCCAGGTCTTTCGCATCGCCGTCGAACCACCACTGGTCGGGCAGCCAGGCAGCCAGCAGATCCAGCTTGCCGGGGCACAGGGTGGCTTCAGGATGGACGTAGGCGGTACCCCTCATGAATTACCTCCGTTGGTACTTTGTTTCATTCTAGCGTTACTCGTCTGGGCGTTACCGGGGGTCTCACATGCCACGACGGCCATGGCGCCGGGGCGGATGCGTCACAATGGTCGGCGTGGCGAAGAAGAGCACAGTTCTCAAGGTGGACAAGCTGAAGAAGGCCTACGGGCCCGTGACGATCGTGGAGGGCTTCAACCTCCAGGTCGCGGCGGGCGAGGCTGTGGCCCTGACGGGACGCAACGGCGCGGGCAAGTCGACGGTGCTGCGGTGCCTGGTGGGCGCTGACCGTCCCGATGAGGGCAAGGTCGAGGTCCTCGGCGTCCGGATGAACGAGACCAGCGCGGAGATCCGCCGCAATGTCGCCACGGTGATTGATGATCTGGACTTCTTCCCGGACCTCTCTGTGGTGGAGCACCTGGATCTGCTGGCCCGCGCCCACGGGATTGCCGATCCCGATGACCTGGTGGATGAGGTCCTGGAGGAGGTGCAGCTCGTCCCGCAGGCGGGGCAGCTGCCCTCCACACTGTCCTCGGGGCAGCGTCGCCGCCTTGCCCTGGCCACTGCCTTCGTGCGGCCGCGTCGCCTGCTCGTGCTGGATGAGCCGGAGCAGCGGCTGGACGTCGAGGGCGTCGAATGGCTTGGCAACCGCCTCAAGGCTGAGCTGCAGGACGGCCTGGCGATCGTGCTTGCGAGCCACGAACCGAGCCTGCTTGCCGCCATCGGGGCCCGTGAGGTGCGGCTGGGGGAGCGTCGATGAGCGACAGCTTCGGGGCAATCGGGAAGGTCGATGAGACCCAGTTGCGGCTGCTGGTGCGTGACTGGCGGCGCGGCAGGGCTGACCGGAACCTCCTGCAGGCCCTGCAGGACGCCTACGTGATGGTCTTCGGCGTGGTGCTGATCGGCGCCATGCTGGTCAGCTCTGTGATGCAGGCCCAGCGATCGGCCGCTGGCTGCGATGCGCAGGCCTGCGTGGCGGCCCGCGACCTGCTGCCCTGGGCCGCGGTCGCATCCTTCCTGGCGCTTGCCCTGGTGGTGGCCCGGATGTTTGGTCCCATCGTCGCCTCAGCCGCCGAGGGCTTCTGGATCATGGACGGTGATGTCGACCGACGCAGGCTCCTGACTGGGCGGCTCGTGGGCTCCGTGCTGGTTGCCCTGATTGCCGGGGCGGCACTCGGCGCCCTGGTGGCGACACTCGTGGGCGGCAGCTGGCTGGAGATCCTGGCGTGGTCTCTGGCCTCGGGAGCCGGGTGCTTTGGCCTGGTCGCCTTCGCCGCGGCCGAGCAGGGTGCTGAACGCCGCTGGGCGACGGCGTTGGTGCTGTGGCTGGTGGGAGTGGCTGCCTTCGCGTCGCTGGCGATCCTCATCGGCATCGCTGCGGGCTGGCTGCCCATCGAGCCAGTCCAGGCGCTCAGCGCCGAGTTCGCCTGGGGGGTTGCCGGCGGCGGCCTGGTGATCGGGCTGGTGAGCCTTCTCCCCGCCTGGCGCAGGCTGCGGCACATGCGCAGGCAGCGGCTGACCTCCGGGTCGTCGCTGCTGTCTGGCATGCAGGGCGCGGCCTTCGCCCTAGATCTGGCGCTGGTGCGTGACATCCTCGTTGAGCATCAGGCCAGGAACAGGGGGTACGTCCGTCCGACCCGGGGGGCTGGCCGCGGCCTGTGGGCCATCGTGATGCGGGATGTGCAGCGGCTGTGGCGCACCCCGCGCCCCCTGCTGTTCTGGCTGGTGTCCATGCTGGTGCCCTATGCCATCCAGGCCCTTGGCGTCGGTGTTCTGAGCCCCTCCATCTCGGCGCTGGTGCTGATGTGCACGCTGATCGCCTTCTGCACCTCACTGCGGGTGCTGACCCGAACCCAGGGCCTCCAGCGCTGCTTCCCGTTCTCGACGTCCGAGGTGAAGCAGGCCGCGATGGCAGTCCCCGCAGCGCTGGCTCTGCTGTGGGCGTTGGCGACGATGCCCGCCTTCGGCGGTCTCTTGGCGGGGCCCGACGGGGATCTCGTCGCCGGGTTCTCCACCTCCTTCATCACGGCGATCGCCGGGCTGCTCGCCGCTGTCCGCTGGGTCAGCGCCAAGCCGCCGAACTACGGTGGGCCGATGGTCGCCGTCGGATTCGGGGCCATGCCCCCCGGCATGATGTTCGCGGTCCTGCGGGGCGTCGACATCGTGGCGCTGGTCACGCTGCCGCTGATCCTGGGCTGGCCGTCCTGGATCTCCCTTGCGGTGGCACTGGTCGCCTTCCTGGTGCTGCGCTCCGGCATGACGCAGCAGGCGTTGATGGACGAGCATGAGGAGCAGCGGCGTCGTCTCCAGGAGGAACGCGCCCAGCATCGGGGCGGCAGCGTCACGAAGGTGAGGGTGCAGCGCCGCCGGTAGGCGACGGCGGAGTCCTCTAAGGCAGGGTAGCCTTCCTTCATTTGATTTGCGTGCGCTAGGGTGTCGTTAATCAATTCGGGAAGGTGGAAGGCGGATGAGCACATCACCGGAGGCCGCCGGGGACGTGATGAGTCTGGAATGCGCCCAGCTGCTCGCCCGGCGGATGCTGGCAGGCGGCGCGGCCTGCTCCGTTGTCGCATGGCGCCTGGACAGCCAGTACGACTTCGTGGCCCATGGGCTCACGGAGAACGGCGCTCTGGTCGTCGCCTTGAGGCCCGACGGGGACTGTCCGCTCTCCGCCATGCCTGCGGGGCATGGTGTGATGGTTCGCCTCGACCTGATTCGACACAGCCATGAGGTGATGCTCTCGGCCATCGCGGCCTCAGTCCATCTGCTGGGTGAGCTGGTGCTGCTTCCAGGCGTGGATGTGGCATCTCTGCTGGCTGAGGGTCAGTTGCCTGAGCGCGTCGCCGAACTGGCCCAGCTTCCGGGGACCCGCGTGGGCGTGGTGGAGGCTGATCGGTTGCTTATTCACGACCACGGCGGCGTGACGCCTTTGTCCTGGGACGAGGTGATGGCGGCCCCGCCGAACCCCCTCCAGGATGACTTTGCAGCTCATGCCGTGGTCGCGGAGCTGGGGATTGATGCCCTGCGTCAGGTGTGCCGGGCGGTCTCCGGCGGGGTGCTGCCCGGACGGGCGACGATCCGCCCGAACACCGTGGGCATCTGCAACCACCTGCTGGGGCAGGTGTTCTGCATCGACGTGAACCCGGCCGGGGTGACGCTCATGCACATCAACGAGCAGGAGACCGCGACGGTGTTCGCAGGCTTCGAGGATCGCCCAGCGAGTCTGCCGGCTTTGTCGGCTGAGCTGGAGCGCCTCGTGTCAGGCTCGGGGCCGGTGCGCCCATAGGCGCATCTGACGGCTGGTCCCGAGGACACGCGGGCCTCGCGAAAGCGGGGCCCGCGCTTGATTTGTTTCAGACGTGGGGCCACGGCGGGCCCAGCGGTGTCAGCGGGCCGCGTAGGAGGTGCAGGCCCCGTCAGTGACGGTGACCCCGCTGGCGGTGCACATCAGGTCTTTGTTGTGGACGCAGTCGAGACGCTGGCAGGCGCCGACGCGGCCGTCGGCGGTGGGCAGGCCACCGCGGGCGTCGAGGGTGATGAAAGTGGTGCAGGCCGATGACCCGTCAACGGTGATTGCGAAAGCGGTGCAGCCGTTGTTGTTGAAAGCGCAGGTTGTTGTGGTGCAGGACGTGATGGGGGTGATGGTGGACATAACCTCTAGCCTTTCGTCTGTAACGTGTCCGACGGGAATTACGCTACGTCGCCCCGAGAAGCCCTGCAAGCAAGCGAAACCTACGCTGACTGGGGTATATGCATGAAATTCTCGCGTAAATCAGTGGGTTTAGAAGAGTGATGCATTGCGTAAATATGTGACGATGTTCGAAGGGTGGCCTTCCCCTGAACCGCTCACAAGGGAAGATGCCTGAGGTGCGTGATCCTGTCGTCTGCGGGCTCCGTCGTCATCAGGTGAGGCTTGCCGCATCAGGGGCCCGAGGAGAATCTCTGGAACTGGTGCCTTAACGCAGGCCGAGAGCCTGGAGCATGGGGACGAACTTCGCCTCGGTCTCGGCCAGCTCAGCGGCGGGCACTGAGTCCGCGACGATTCCAGCTCCTGCAAACAACCGGATCTCGTCGGGTTGCGCGGGCTTGATGTGACCCCCTCGCAGCGCGATCGCCCACTCACCGTCGCCGTTGGAATCCACCCAGCCGATGGGGCCCGCATAGCGGCCGCGATCCAGGGACTCCAGTTCGGCGATCATCTCGCCCGCCTCGAAGGTCGGGGTGCCGCACACTGCGGCCGAGGGGTGAAGCGCAGCGGCCAGGGCCAACGCGCTGGTCTCCGGGTCGGTCACCCCCGTGATGTCGGTGGCCAGGTGCATCACGTTTGGCAGGGTGAGCACTGATGGAGAGTCGGGCACGTTCATCGCTGCGCAATAGGGTTCGAGGGCGTCCGTGACGGAGGCGACGGCGAACTCGTGCTCCAGGATGTCCTTGCGTGAGCCGGTCAGCTGCTGGGTCAAGGCCAGGGGGTCGCTGTGCCCCGGGTCGATGGAGAGGGTTCCCGCCAGGACCCTGGAGGTCACGAGAGTGTGCTGGCGGCGTACCAGCAACTCGGGGGTGGCCCCAATCATGCCGTCCACGAGATAGCTCCAGGCCATGGGGTAGGCCGCCAGCAGGCGTCGCAGCACGTGACGCGGGTCGATGGGCTGGATGGCCCTAGCCCTGAGAGACCGTGCCAGAACCACTTTGTGCACCTGCTGGGAGCGGATGCGCTCCACGACCTCGGTGACGACTTTCAGCCACTCGTCGTCGGGGAGGCCGTCTGGGAGCAGCTTGATGCCGTCGGGTTGGGTGACTGGCTCACCGGGCTTCGGGAGCTCCAGGCTGCATCGTCCCTCGCTGATCCGGGTCATCCAGCTCTGGCCGGCGCGACGCCCCAGGATCGTGTGCGGCACGATGAGGACGGAGCGGGCCCGTGAACTCTCCGGGTCGAAGGCGAAGGAACCCACCGCGAGAGGGCCGGTTCCCCAGGAGCCGGGGAGCTCCGAGTCGTGGTCGATGTGTGCGCTGACCTCATCCCACCAGACATCCGCGGCGTCGGCGTAGTCGGTGTCGAAGCGGGCAACCTCGCCCAACGTCACGATGCCCTCGCCGTGGCGGAGGAAGGCGGTGGATCGCTCCGGCGTGAGGAAACGGGAGAGGTCTCCCGGATCGTCGATGGCGACTGTGCTGGCTCGCAGTCGTTTCGTCGTGAAGTCGAGGCTCACCTTGGGAACGATAGCTGAGGCCTCAGCCAGGTGGCCAGGCGGGTCTCAGGCAGCCCGCGCGGCGTCTCCGCGGACAGGGCGAATAACGCACCGAAAATGTTGCTAAAAAACCTCGCAAAACCCCTTGTCAGAGCCGATTCGAGGCTAATTTTCGCTTGGTTGGTGACAACGGTCTTCTGCCCCTTAGACTGGCTGATCAAGCCGTGGTTTTTGGTGTCCATGTACAAGCTATTGAGGAGAGCAGAATGCCAAAGGCGGAAGCCGACGTCGTGGTGGTCGGCGCTGGCCCCGGCGGGTCCGCCGCTGCCGCCCATCTCGCACGTAGGGGACTTGGTGTCCTCTTGCTGGAGAAGAGCAGGTTCCCGCGTGAGAAGGTCTGTGGCGATGGACTCACCCCGCGGGCAACCCGCTCGCTGGTGAGACTCGGCATCGACACCTCCGTCGAGGCCGGATGGCTGCACAACAAGGGACTGCGGATCTACGGCGGCAGCGTGGAGCCCTTCCAGCTGGACTGGCCCTCCCTGACTGACTACCCACCCTACGGCCTGGTTCGCCCCCGGGCGGACTTCGACAACCTCCTCGCCCAGCATGCCGTCGCCCAGGGAGCCGAGATGCACCAGGGCGTCAACATCACCGAGGCCATCCTTGACGACCGCACAGGACGCATCGTGGGAGTGCGCAGCCGCAACGGCGATGAGTACACAGCCCCGCTGGTCGTGGCCGCCGACGGCAACTCGTCCCGCCTGTCGGTGTCCATGGGGCTGAACAAACGCAATGACCGTCCCATGGGGGTGGCCTATCGGGCCTACTACACGTCGCCGCGAACCCATGACGACTACCTTGAGTCCTGGCTGGAGCTGTGGGACGGCAAGCCCCGCGAGTCCACCTTGATGCCCGGATACGGCTGGATCTTCGGGATGGGGGATGGCACCTGCAATGTGGGCCTCGGCGTGCTGAACACGTCCAAGTCCTTCCAGAAGACCGACTACCGGGAGCTGATGAGGCGCTGGCTGGCCAACACCCCCGAGGAGTGGGGCTTCCGGGAGGAGAACCGGGTCAACAAGATCCAGGGGGCCGCCCTGCCGATGGCCTTCAACCGCCAACCGGTCTACGGGCGCGGGCTGCTGCTGGTCGGTGACGCCGGCGGGATGGTCAACCCCTTCAACGGGGAGGGCATCGCCTACGCCATGGAGTCTGCCGAACTGGCCGCCGACGCCATCGCCGAGGCCCACGCCCGGGGAATCGGGACCGAGCCCGCTGAACGTGCCCTGCACGGCTACCGGACCGAGCTGAAGGCTCGTCTCGGAGGCTACTACCGGCTCGGAACCATCTTCGTGAAGCTGATCGGCGACCCGCGGGTGATGCGTCTGTGCACCACCTACGGCCTGCCTCACAAGACCCTGATGCGGTTTGTCATGAAGCTGCTGGCCAACCTGACGGACCGCCACGACGGCGACGTCATGGACCGCATCATCAACGCCCTGTGCAAGGCAGCGCCGTCCGCATGACAGGGGCAGGCAGAGCGGAAGGGAAACTGCAATGAACCTCTACATCCCCGTCGTCGGGATGGCGGTGTTGGCCACCGTGTTCGTGGTGGTCTCCATGATCCTGAGCGTCCTCGTCGGCCCGCGCCGCTACAACCGGGCGAAGTACGACTCCTACGAGTGCGGCATCCAGCCCACCCCGCAGCCGGTCGGCGGCGGCCGCTTCCCCGTGAAGTACTACGTGATCGCGATGCTGTTCATCGTCTTCGACATTGAGATCGTGTTCCTGTACCCCTGGGCGGTCACCTACAAGGGGCTCGGCTTCTTCGGGATCATCGCCATCGTGAGCTTCCTGGTGACGGTTCTGGTGGCCTACTACTACGTCAAGCGCCGCGGCGGCCTCGACTGGGATTGAGAGGTGTGACCAGATGGGTATCGAAGAGAAACTTCCGAGCGGACTGCTGCTCACCACCGTCGAGGGGCTGTTCGGCTGGTTCCGGCAGGCCTCGTTCTGGCCGGTGACCATGGGGCTGGCGTGCTGCGCCATTGAGATGATGGCCTACGGCACCCCCCGCTACGACTCTGGCCGCTGGGGGCAGGAGGTCTTCCGCGCCTCGCCGCGCCAGGCCGACCTCATGATCGTCTCCGGACGCCTGTCACAGAAGATGGCGCCCATCGTGCGCCAGGTCTACGACCAGATGCCCAACCCCAAGTGGGTCATCTCCATGGGCGCCTGCGCATCCTCGGGCGGCATGTTCAACAACTACGCCATCGTCCAGGGCTGCGACCACATCGTCCCCGTCGATATGTACGTGCCGGGCTGCCCGCCGAGGCCCGACATGCTGATCGACGCCATGTTCAAGCTCCGCAAGGAGGTTGCGAAGCGGCCCATCGGGCCGAACGAGGCCGCCGTCATCGCGGAGCGTGAACAGGCCGCCCTGGCCGCGCCCGCCACCCATGAGCTGAAGGGACTCATGCGATGACTAAGACCCCAGGCGAGTTGATTCCGCAGACCGATGCGGATGTGCCGCAGGCTCCAGTGTTCGCGACGAAGGCTGGCATGTGGAGCCGAGGCTCCGGCGACACCTCCGGCTACGGCAAGATCGTGCGCACCCTGCAGATGCCGGGCCAGACCGTGGGGCCCTTCGGTGAGCCCTTCGACGCCGTCGTCGCCAGGGCCGCCGAGCTGGTTCCGGCTCTCAACGGTGGGCTTGTGCTCTTCGACCGCGGCGAGCTGACGATCTTCGTCCCCCGGGAGCACCTCCTGGAAACCGTCAAGGCATTCCGCGACGACGCGCACCTGCGCTTCGAGATGTGCGTGTCCGTCAGCGGCGTGCACTATCCGCAGCAGGCTGGCGCCGAACTGCATGTTGTCTACCACCTGTTGTCAATCACCCACAACCGGCGCGTCCGCTTGGAGGTGACCGCCCCCGAGGGTGACGCCCACGTGCCCTCCGTCGTCGCAACCTATCCGATGGCCGACTGGCATGAGCGTGAGACCTGGGACATGTTCGGCATCGAGTTCGATGGCCACCCCGCGCTGACCCGCATCCTCATGCCCGACGACTGGGCCGGCCATCCGCAGCGCAAGGACTACCCGCTGGGCGGCATAGACATCCAGTACAAGGGAGCCACTGTGCCCGCCCCCGATCAGCGGAGGACGTACAACTGATGAGCAACGACATCTTCGCCGGACCCGGCGAGTCGCAGGCTGACCGCGTCTACCTGTCGCAGGGAGGCGACTGGGCGCAGATCGCCGCCGAGCAGGCTGAGCGGGGCGACGAGACCATCGTCGTGAACATGGGGCCGCAGCACCCCTCAACCCATGGCGTGCTCCGTCTCATTCTGGAGATGGATGGGGAGACCGTCACCCACATCCGGCCCGCCATCGGCTTCCTGCACACCGGCATCGAAAAGAACATGGAGTACAAGACCTGGACCCAGGGGGTCACGTTCTGTACCCGCATGGATTATGTCGCGCCGCTGTTCAACGAGGCCGTCTACTGCCTGGCCGTCGAGAAGCTGCTGCGCATCACCGACGACATTCCGGAGCGGGCCAGCATCATCCGCGTCCTAGTGATGGAGCTCAACCGCATCGCCTCCCACCTAGTGGCGATGGGAACCGGCGGCATGGAGATCGGCGCCCTGACCGTGATGACCGTTGCCTTCCGGGAGAGGGAGATGATCCTCGACTTCCTGGAGGGCCTGACCGGCCTGCGCATGAACCATGCCTTCATCCGTCCTGGCGGCGTCGCCAATGACATCCAGGATGGGGGGCTGGAGCATCTGCGGACCGTCATCACCTGGCTGAGGAAGCATCTGCCCGAGTACGCCACCTTCTGCAACGAGAACCCCATCTTCAAGCTGAGGATGAGCAACGTCGCGAAGATGGACCTCGCGGCCTGCATGATGATGGGCGTCACCGGGCCGATCCTGCGCTCCACCGGGTACGAGTGGGACCTGCGCAAGACGCAGCCCTACTGCGGCTACGAGACCTACGACTTCGACGTCATCACCTGGGACACCCAGGACGCCTACGGCCGGTTCCGCATCCGCCTCGCCGAGTGCTGGGAGTCCCTGAGGATCGTCGAGCAGTGCTTGGAGCGCTTGGAACGGACCCAGGGGCAGCCTGTGATGGTCGGCGACGCCAAGATCGCCTGGCCCGCGTCGCTGGCCCTCGGCCCCGACGGGCAGGGCAACAGCTTCGAGCATGTGCGCCACATCATGGGCGAGTCGATGGAGGCCCTGATCCACCACTTCAAGATCGTCACCGAGGGTTTCAAAGTGCCCATCGGTCAGGTCTACCAGGCCATCGAGTCCCCCAAGGGGGAGCTGGGCTGCACCCTCGTCTCCGACGGCGGCACCCGGCCCTACCGGGCCCATTTCCGGGACCCAGGCTTCAACCACCTGCAATCGGTGCCCCTGATGTGCGAGGGCGCCATGATCTCCGACGTGGTTGTGGCCGTCGCCAGCATCGATCCAGTTCTTGGAGGTGTCGACCGATGAGCGGTCACTTCACCAGCGACTTCCCAGAGTCCGGCGCCGTGGACTACACCGACCAGTCCACCAATCTCGGCGAGCAGGCGATCGCGGAGCTGCGCGAGCTGGCCGCCCGCTACCCGCAGCCCCGCTCCGCGCTGCTGCCGATGCTGCACCTGGTGCAGTCTTATGACGGCAGGATCAGCCCCCGCGGCATAGAGCTGTGCGCTGAGATCCTGGACATCACCACCGCCCAGGTCTCCGGCGTCGCCACCTTCTACACGATGTACAAGCGCAAGCCCGCCGGCAACCATCACCTCGGGGTGTGCACCACGGCGCTGTGCGCGGTGATGGGCGGCGACATCCTCCTGGATCGGGCCAAGCAGAGGCTGGGCATCGATGAGGGCCAGACCACGCCCTGCGGCAGGGTCTCCCTGGAACGCCTCGAATGCAACGCCGCCTGCGACTTCGCGCCCGTCGCGATGGTCAACTGGGAGTTCTTCGACGACATGACTCCCGAGAAGCTCGATGAGCTGATCGAAAAGCTCATGAACGGTGAGGAGGTCGTCTCTCCGCGTGGTGCGACCTTGACCTCCTGGAAGGAGGCGGAGCGAGTGCTCGCCGGCTTCCCCGACGGTCGCGCCGATGAGGGGCCCTCCGCGGGGCACGCCTCCACGCTTGGACGCCGCATCGCCGCCGAGCGCGGATGGAGCGCGCCCAACCCCGCCAACCTGCCGGAGCCAGCGGAGGAGGAGCCGAGGTGACCGACCTTCTCGCCCCCGTGCTGAGCGAGCAGTGGGGACAGGACAAGTCCTGGAAGCTGTCCCGCTACGAGGCCACCGGCGGCTACCGGGCTCTGCGCAAGGCGCTGGGGATGACGCAGGCCGATCTCATCAGCCTCGTGAAGGACGCCGGGCTGCGCGGACGCGGCGGCGCGGGCTTCCCGACGGGGATGAAGTGGAGCTTCGTCCCCCAGGACAACCCCAACCCGAAGTACCTGGTGGTCAACGCCGATGAGTCGGAGCCGGGCACCTGCAAGGACATGCCGTTGATGATGGCCTCCCCGCACACCCTGGTGGAGGGCGTGCTGATCTCCGCCTACGCCATTGGCTCCCACCAGGCCTTCATCTACTGCCGCGGCGAGGTGCTGCACGTCATCCGGCGTCTTCAGCAGGCCGTCAGGGAAGCCTACGGGGCCGGCTATGCGGGCAAGAACGTGATGGGCCTCGGATACGACATCGACGTGATCGTCCATGCCGGGGCTGGGGCCTACATCTGCGGTGAGGAGACGGCGCTGCTCGACTCGCTGGAGGGCCGCCGCGGGCAGCCGCGCCTGCGCCCCCCGTTCCCGGCGGTCGCGGGCCTGTACGCCTCCCCAACGGTCATCAACAATGTCGAGTCCATCGCGTCGGTGCCGTCGATCGTCAACAACGGAGCCAAGTGGTTCCAGGCGATGGGAACGGAGAAGTCGAAGGGGATGACGATCTACTCGCTGTCCGGGCACGTCGCCCGGCCGGGTCAGTTCGAGGCCCCCATGGGTATCACCCTGCGGCAGCTGCTGGAGCTGTCGGGGGGGATTCGCGCGGGGCATGAGCTGAAGTTCTTCACCCCTGGGGGGTCCTCCACACCCATCCTCACGCCCGAGCACCTTGATGTCCCGCTCGACTACGAGGGCATGGGATCGGTCGGCACGATGCTGGGCACGAAGGCCCTGCAGGTCTTTGATGAAACCACCTCCGTGGTGCGCACCACCCTGCGGTGGGTTGAGTTCTACAAGCACGAGTCGTGCGGCAAGTGCACCCCCTGCCGGGAGGGTTCCTGGTGGCTGGTGCAGCTGCTGATGAGGTTCGAGGCCGGGACAGCTGAGGAGGGCGACGTCGACAAGCTCCTCGACGTGTGCGAGAACATCGGTGGCCGCTCGTTCTGCGCCCTCGCCGACGGTGCCGTCGCCTGCACCACCAGCGCGGTCAGGAACTTCCGTAACGAGTTCGAGCTGGGGTATCACACACCTGCCTGGGAGCTGTTCCCCTATGCGCGCAGTGCGCTGTTCGCCACGGAAGGAGAGGCACAGTGAGCCAGTCCGCCAACACTGAGGTGGCTCCCAAGCCGGAGCTGGTGACCCTGACCATCGACGATGTGGCGGTCAGCGTGCCGAAGGGCACCCTGATCATTCGGGCGGCGGAGATGATCGGCACCGCCATACCGCGGTTCTGCGACCACCCGCTGCTGGATCCCGTCGGGGCCTGCCGCCAGTGTCTCGTCGAGATCCCCGATGCAGGTAACGGCCGTGGCTTCCCGAAGCCGCAGGCCTCCTGCACCATGCCGGTGGCCGAGGGCATGGTGGTGCGCACCCAGGTCAGCTCGCCCGTCGCCAAGAAGGCGCAGGAGGGCATGCTGGAGTTCCTGCTCATCAACCATCCCCTGGACTGCCCCATCTGCGACAAGGGCGGTGAATGCCCCCTGCAGAACCAGGCGCTCAGCAACGGGCGCGGCGAGTCCCGCTACGAAGGAGTGAAACGCACCTACCCGAAGCCCGTGAACATCTCAGCGCAGATCCTGCTGGACCGGGAACGGTGCGTGCTGTGCGCTCGCTGCACCCGGTTCTCCGAGCAGATCTCCGGCGACCCCTTCATCGCCCTGGTGGAGCGGGGTGCCCTGCAACAGGTTGGCTTCTACGAGCAGGACCCCTACGACTCCTACTTCTCGGGCAATGTCGTCCAGATCTGCCCCGTCGGGGCCCTGACGTCAGCGGCCTACCGGTTCCAGGCTCGCCCGTTTGACCTGAAGTCCACCGACACGTCATGTGAGCACTGCGCGGGTGGCTGCGCGATACGCACCGACCACCGCCACCACCAGGTGAAGCGCCGCCAGGCTGGTGATGACCCTGAGGTCAACGAGGAGTGGCTGTGTGACAAGGGACGGTTTGGCTTCGTCTATGGACGCGGCGAGGACCGGTTGACTCGACCCCTGGTGCGTCGCGACGGTGTGCTGGAGGTGGCGAGCTGGCCGGAGGCCATTGATGCCGCGGTGGAGGGACTCAAAGCAGCTGGAACCGCCGTCGGCGTCCAGACCGGGGGCCGCCTGACTGTGGAGAACGCCTACGCCTACTCACGATTTGCGCGTGCCGTGCTGGGCACCAACAGCATCGATTTCCGCTCCCGGGCTGCCAGCGACGAGGAGGCCCAGTTCCTGGGAGCCCGCGTCGCAGGCCGGGGCATCGACGTGACCTACGCCGACCTGGAGAGCGCCAGGCACGTCGTGCTGGTCAGCTACGAGCCCGAGGATGAGACCTCGGTGCTTTTCCTGCGGCTGCGCAAAGCCGTGAGGAAGAGGGGTCTGAAGGTCACGACCCTTGCCCCCTTCGCCTCCCGGGGAACTGAGAAGCTGTCGGCGGAACTGATCCCAGTGGCCCCGGGAGCCGAGGCCCAGACCCTCACGGCTCTGCCGCTGGGGGAGGGGACCATCATCCTGGTGGGGGAGCGGGCCGCATCGCAGCCCGGGCTGCTGTCTGCCGTCATCGCCAAGGCCGACTCCTCGGGGGCGCGCCTGGCATGGATTCCGCGTCGTGCCGGCGACATGGGGGCCATCGCCGCTGGCTGCCTGCCTGATCTGCTGCCTGGCGGCAGGCCGGTCTCCTCGGCTGCCGCACGTGTTGACCTGGCCGCGGCCTGGGACATCGACTCAGTGCCGACGGAACCTGGTCTGAGCGCCCAGGAGCAGTTCCTGGCAGCCGCCGAGGGCCAGCTGAGGGCCCTCGTGCTGGCGGGCGTCGACCCGCTGGACCTGCCGAACTCCGCTGCTGTGCTGGAGTCCCTGGAGAGGCCATTCGTGGTGCAGATCTCCACCCGTGGCAACGCGGCCACCGCGTACGCTGACGTGGTGTTCCCCGCCTGCCTCATGGAGGAGCAGGCCGGGCATTTCCTGAATTGGGAGCAGCGGGTGCGGCCCGTCGCCCTGGTCAATGAGGGGACGCGGCATCCCATGAGCGATCTGCGGATCCTCGCAGCCCTGTCCGATGCGCTCGGCGAGGACCTGGGCATACGCAATGCCGGAGCCGCCTGGGTCGACTTCCAGGCGCTCGGGCGATGGGAGGGCCCCCGCATCGTGGACCCGAGGGTGCCCGACCGTGGCGTTGAGCAGGGCGGCATGGTGGTGGCCTCCTGGCATGAGGCTCTGGACGCCTCCAGCGGCACCGACTATGAGGTGGCGCTGCGCAAGACCGCACGGCCCAACGTCGCCCGTGTCTCGGCAGCCACTGCGGAGGCCCTCAGGCTCGGGGAGGTCTGCCGTGTCGAGGGGGGTGGCGGCAGTCAGCTGCTTCCCGTGGAGATCACCGAGATGGTCGACGGCGTGATCTGGGTGCCCACCAACCCAGGCGAGGGGGTTGGACGCCTGGAGGTGCCGCCGGGCTCCCTGGTCACCGTGCTCCCCGTCCACGCTGAAGAAGGAGCTCAGGTATGAACGTGTTCTTCCAGGATCCCTGGTGGCTCATCCTCATCAAGGTCCTAGCCCTGTTCGTGATCCTCCTGCTGTGGACGATCTTCAACGTCTGGTATGAGCGGCGTCTCGTTGGCAAGATGCAGCACCGTCTTGGCCCCATCATGAACGGGCCGTTTGGCCTGGGCCAGGCTCTCGCGGACGGCGCCAAGCTGATTGCCAAGGAGGACTTCCGGCCCGAGCACACCGACAAGTGGGTGTTCAATCTGGCCCCGATCTTGACCGGCATGGCGGCCTTCACCACGTGGACGGTGATCCCGTTCGGCGGCCAGGTCGAGATCCTCGGCCACACCACCCGTCTGCAGGTCACCGACCTGCCGGTGGCGGTGCTGTTTGTGATGGCCATAGCATCCATCGGCATCTATGGCATCGTGCTGGCGGGCTGGGCCTCGAACTCCACCTATGCCTTCCTCGGAGCCATGCGCAGTTCGGCGCAGATGATCTCCTACGAGATCGCGATGGGCCTGTCCATCGTCGGTGTCTTCCTCATGGCCGGCACCATGAGCACCCACGGCATCGTCGAGGCGCAGCGCACTTCCATCGTCTTCCGTGTTCCGTTCACCGACCTCCAGGCCAATGTGGGGGTGATGGGCTGGTACGCCCTGCTGCTGGCGCCGTCGTTCGTGATCTACGTGATCGCGATGGTCGGCGAGACGAACCGTGCGCCCTTCGACCTGCCCGAGTGCGAGTCGGAGCTGGTCTCTGGATACCTCACCGAGTACTCCGGCTTCCGCTACGCCATGTTCTTCCTGGCGGAGTACATCAACATGGCGACGGTCTCCGCGGTGTGCACGACGTTGTTCCTGGGCGGTTACCTGCCGATCTGGCCGCTGAACCTGATTGAGCCTCTCAACAACCCGTGGCTGGGACCCATCTGGTTCGTCATCAAGGTGCAGCTGCTGTTCTCGCTGTTCGTCTGGTTGCGTGGCACGCTGCCGCGATACCGCTACGACCAGTTCATGGATCTCGGCTGGAAGCGCCTGATCCCGATCTCCGTGCTGTGGATCGTGATGGTGGGCATCGCCCCGCAGTACACGCTGGGTCTGGCGATCGCGCTGGTGGCCATCCTGATCGCCTTCGCCCCGGCACGACGGGAGCCGGAGCGGGTGCCGACTGTGGTCCCCGGTGAGCCGTTCGATGCCTTCGCGGGTGGTTATCCGGTGCCTCCCAGGCCCGGCCAGGTGCTGCCTGAACTGGCCGGGATCGTGAAGGCCCCCGCTGTCGAAGAACCGGCCGACGAGGAGAAGTAATGGGAATCTTCGACCCATGGGCCGGATTCGGCATCACCTTCAACACCATCTTTCGGAAAACCTTCACCCAGGGCTACCCCCAGAAGGGCCGGGAGAAGGTCACGATGCCGCGATTCCATGGCCGGCACCAGCTGAACCGCTGGCCCGACGGCCTGGAGAAATGCGTCGGATGTGAGCTGTGCGCCTGGGCATGTCCGGCCGACGCCATCTACGTGGAGGGCGCGGACAACACCGAGGAGCAGCGTTTCTCACCGGGGGAGCGGTACGGGCACGTCTACCAGATCAACTATCTGCGCTGCATCTTCTGCGGCATGTGCATTGAGGCCTGTCCGACGCGGGCGCTGACCATGACCAATGAGTTCAAGATCGCGGACAAGACCCGTCCGCAGCTGATCTACGAGAAGCAGGACCTGTTGGCCCCGCTGGTGACGGGCATGGAGCAGCCGCCTCATCCCAGGCGTCTAGGCGACAACGAGAAGGACTACTTCCTGGGGCTGCCGTCCACCGGCCAGCCCGACAACCGCACGGCACCTGGTAAGGAGCGGTGACATGAATCTTCCCCCCCTGACGGGTGAGCTGGTCGCCTTTGTGGTCTGCGCACCGCTGATGGTGCTGCTCGCGATCGGTATCGTGATCGCCCGCAAGCCGGTGCACTCGGCGATCTGCATGGCCGGGGTGATGGTCGGCTTGGCGATCCTCTACGCCGCGCAGGACGCACCGTTCCTGTTCGTGGTGCAGATCATCGTCTACACCGGGGCGATTCTGATGCTGTTCCTGTTTGTGGTGATGCTGATCGGCGTCGACACCCGTGACTCGGTGATTGAGACCCTGCGGGGCCAGCGATTCCTCGGCATCCTTGGGGTGCTCGGGCTGGCGGGTCTGCTCGTGTTCGCCGTCGGGCAGGCGGTGTTCCTGGGTGGCCCGGCCGGGCTGGCGGAGGCCAACTCCGCTGAGGGCGGCAACGTGCAGGGGATTGCGGCGCTGCTGTTCACCCGCTATGTGGTGTTGCTGGAGGCTGCCTCTGCGCTGCTGATCACCGCCGCGATCGGTGCGATGGTGCTGGCCCATGGGGAACGCCTGAAGGAAGTCAGGCGTCAGGCGCAGCTGATGGAGGAGCGCGTGGAGCGCTATGCCACGCAGGGTGTCCATCCTGGACCGGATCCGAACTCCGGTGTCTACGCGCACAGCAACGCCATTCACGCCCCGGCGCTGCTTCCCGACGGCACCGTCGCCGAGTCCTCGGTCAGCAGGACCCTCACGTCCCGGGGCGCCATCGTCGCGGTCGACGATCTGCGTGAGCCCACTGAGGTCGCATTCGAGAACATCAGACAGGTGGCTGCCGAGCTGGAAGGAGAGCCCAGGTGAGTACGGAGGCGTATCTGATACTGGCGGCGGTGCTGTTCTCCGTCGGAGCCCTCGGATTCCTGCTGCGCCGCAACGCGATCATCGCCTTCATGAGCGTCGAGCTCATGCTGAACGCAGCCAACTTAGCGTTCGTGACTTTCTCCCGCCAGCACGGTGGGCTCGACGGTCAGGTCGCGTCGTTCTTCGTCATGGTGGTGGCGGCCGCTGAGGTTGTGATCGGCCTGGCCATCATCGTCGCCATCTACCGGGCGCGCCGGTCGGCTTCTGTTGACGACGCGAACCTGTTGAAGTTCTAAGGGGTCGGTGTGCTGTTCCTGGAAACTGTTGCCGCGGTCCCGGCCACAGGGCTGTTCAGCCTGGCGTGGCTGCTGATCGTGATCCCGCTGGCTGGCGCTGCCATCCTGCTGCTGCTCGGCCGCCACAGCGATGGCTGGGGGCATTGGCTGGCCACGGCTGCGTCGCTGGCATCGTTCACGATCGGCGCGCTGCTGTTCGGCATGATGCTGAGCGCGGATGAGGGCCACCGGGCCGTCACCGTGCCACTCTACGACTGGATCTCCGCCGGGTCCTGGACCATCAGCTTCGGGATGCTGGTCGATCCGCTGTCGATCCTGTTCGTGATGCTCATCACGGGCGTCGGCTCGCTGATCCACATCTATTCCATCGGCTACATGGCCCATGACGAGCGTCGCCGCCGGTTCTTCGCCTACCTGAATCTGTTTATTGCGGCGATGCTGACGCTGGTGCTGGCTGACAGCTACCTTGTGCTGTTCCTCGGCTGGGAGGGCGTCGGCCTGGCCTCCTATCTGCTGATCTCGTTCTGGCAGCACAAGCCGTCCGCCGCGGCTGCGGGACGCAAGGCGTTTGTCGTCAATCGTGTCGGCGACCTGGGGATGGCGATGGCGATCTTCACAATGCTGTCGCTGTTCGGCAGCACCGCCTTCTCCACCGTCAATGCCGGGGCCGGGCAGCTGGATGCCACCTCCGCGACGCTGCTGGGCTGTCTGCTGCTGGTGGGTGCCTGCGGCAAGTCGGCGCAGGTGCCGTTGCACTCGTGGTTGTTGGACGCCATGGAGGGTCCCACCCCGGTGTCCGCCCTCATCCACGCCGCGACGATGGTCACCGCGGGCGTCTATCTGGTGGTGCGCAGTCATGCCGTCTACGCCCAGAGCCAGGCGGCGACGCTGGCTGTCGCCATCGTCGGTGTGGTGACGTTGCTGGCCGGCGCCTGGATCGGCACCGCCAAGGACGACATCAAGAAGGTCCTTGCGGGCTCCACGATGTCCCAGATCGGCTACATGATGCTGGCGGCGGGCCTTGGCCCGGCGGGCGCGGCCTTCGCCATCTTCCACCTCATCACCCACGGCTTCTTCAAGGCCAACATGTTCCTGGGTGCCGGGTCGGTGATGCACGGCATGAACGATGACGTGAACATGCGTCACTACGGCGCTCTGAGTCGGGCCATGCGATGGACCTTCCTGACGTTCGCCATGGGCTACCTGGCGATCATTGGGTTCCCGTTCACGGCGGGGTTCTACTCGAAGGACCACATCATCGAGACTGCTTTCGCCCAGAACATCGCGCTGGGTGTGTTGGCCCTGATTGGTGCGGGCATCACCGCCTTCTACATGACGCGGCTGATGATGATGACCTTCTTCGGGGCCAGGCGTTGGGAGGAGGATGTGCATCCGCATGAGTCTCCCGCGGTCATGGTGGTGCCGCTGGTGCTTCTGGCCATCGCGTCGCTCGTCGCGGGCTTGGCGATGAACAACTGGATCCAGGGCTGGCTGGCTCCCGCCACCGGATCCCATCCCCACGAGACGAGTCTGCTGACCTTCACCCCCGTCGGCCTGCTCACCCTGCTGGTGGTGGCCATGGGCGTCGCGGGTGGCTGGTACCTGTATCGCGACGGGGTTCCCCGCGAGGCTCCGAAGACCCGCAACCCGCTTGTCCTCGTCGGACGCAACGACCTCTATGGCGACGCCGTCAACACCTATCTGGTGACGGGCCCCGTCACCGGGGTCGCCACGGTCCTGAGCCTGGTGGACCACGGGATCGTCGACGGCGCGGTGCGCGGCTCCGGGCATGGGTCGCTCGGGCTGGGCAGGCTGCTGCGCCGCGCGCAGAATGGCCAGTCCCGCACCTACGGCCTGACCGTGGTGATCGGCATCGTCATGATCGGGGCCATCGTGGTTCTCGGGCAGCTGGTCTGAGGAAGGAACAAAGCACGTGATCAACTCGATTCCCCTCCTGAGCATCCTGGTGCTCCTCCCGCTGGTGGGTGCGCTGACGCTGGCCTTCCTCCGCGGCGCTGCGGCACGTGTCATCGGCCTGGCTTTCGCATTGGTGACCACCGTGGTCGGCGTTGCCGCCTTCGTCCTGGGCCAGGGCATGGAGCTTGTTGAGCGACTGCCGTGGATCAGCGTGATCGGTGCCAGCTACTCCCTGGAGCTCGACTCGATGGCCTCCATCATGGTCCTGCTGACGGTGCTCCTGACCCCAGCTGTGCTGCTCGCGGAGTGGCACGTCGGCGAGGCCGAGGGGGCACGTTGGCCCACCCGGGTCTTCTTCGCCCTGGCGCTGGCCCTGGAGGGGCTGTCGCTGATGGTGTTCCTGGCCGGTGACCTGCTGCTGTTCTACATCATGTTCGAGGCCACGCTGATTCCCATGTTCTTCATGATCGCCGGGTTCGGCGGGCCGAGCCGCGCCGCCGCGGCCGTGAAGTTCCTGCTGTTCTCGCTGGCAGGAGGACTGGTCATGCTGGTTGGCGTCGCGGGTGTGTACGCCGTCTCTGCCAGTCAGGGCAGCCCCAGCTTCCTGCTGAGCGACCTGGCCCGACTGGACATGAGCGGCGGCATCGGGCGCTGGCTGTTTCTCGCCTTCTTCTTCGCATTCGCGGTGAAGGCGCCTATGGCTGGGCTGCACACCTGGCTGCCCGACACCGCCGAGCAGGCGAGCCCCGGGTCGTCGACGATGTTGGTCGGCATTCTCGACAAGATCGGCACCTTCGGCATGATCAAGGTCTGCCTGATGGTCTTCCCCGAGGCCTCCCAGTGGGCCACACCCGTGATCCTGGTGTGGGCCATCGTCTCCATGATCTACGGGGCCCTCATGGCCCTGGCCAGCCCGGATCTGATGCGTTTTGTGTCCTACACCTCCGTCAGCCATTTCGGGTTCATGGTTTTCGGTGTCTTTGCGCTGACCACGCAGTCGATGGCCGGCTCCATCTTCTACATGCTGAACCATGGCTTCTCCACGGCTGCGCTGTTCCTTGTCGCCGGGTTCCTGGTGCGGCGCCGGGGGACGGCAGCGATTGAAGCCTACGGCGGTGTGCAGAAGACCGCCCCCGTCCTGGCGGGATTCCTGCTGCTCTCTGGCCTGTCGGCGCTGGCCCTGCCCGGCATGTCCAGCTTCATCTCCGAGTTCCTGGTGATGGCTGGTTCCTGGCAGCGTTACCCGGTCCACACCGCCGTCATCACGGTCGGCATGGTGTTGGCGGCCGCATATGTGCTGACGGTGTACAAGCGCATCGCGACGGGGCCGGCCTCAGAGCCGGTGACCAGGCTTGTGTCCGATGACCTGAGCCTCAGAGAGCGGGCGGCGGTGTTTCCTCTGCTGGTGCTGCTGATCGTCTTCGGGTTCTTTCCGAAGCCCGTGCTGAGTGTGGCTGACGATGCGGCTCAGAGTGTGCTGGCTGCCCTAGAGGTCACCGATCCCACCCCGTCGATTCAGGGAGACAACTGATGAGCCCGCTTGAGATCACCGTTCCGGCTGTGGAGTGGATGCTTGAGGCGCCGCTGCTCACGCTGCTGGGTGCCGCTGTCCTCGGGGTGCTCGTCGAGGCCGTCGTACCGCGACATCACCGGTATCCGCTGCAGACTGCGCTGACGCTGCTCGCCATCATCGTGGCCCTCGGGTTCACCGTCAACAACTGGATCGCTGGGCGTTTCCAGGTGGTTGCGCTCGGGACCTTCGCCCTGGATGGGCCTGCGTATTTCTTCTGGTCGCTGCTGCTCGTTGTCGGATTGGGTGGTGTCGTCTTGTTCGCGGAGCGCTCCGTCGCCGGAGGGGTCTCGGCGTTCGCGGCGCAGGCGGCGACGGTTCCCGGATCGCCCATGGAACGCGAGGCGGAGCGTCAGCGGCGCGAGCACACCGAGATCTTCCCGCTGCTGCTGTTCTGCCTGTTTGGGATGCTGATGTTCTCGGCGGCCAACGATTTGCTGACGCTGTTCGTCGCCCTGGAGATCTTCTCGCTGCCGCTGTACGTGCTCTCCGGCATGGGGCGCCGTCGCCGGTGGCTCAGCCAGGAGGCTGCGTTGAAGTACTTCCTGCTGGGTGCTTTCAGCTCAGCCTTCTTCCTGTTCGGCGTGGCGCTGCTGTACGGCTATGCCGGGTCCTTCACCTACGGCAGGATCGCGCAGGCCATCGTCGCCGACACCTCGCCGCGGGTTCTGCTGCTGGCTGGCCTGGTGCTGCTGGCGGTCGGTCTGCTGTTCAAGGTGGGGGCGGTGCCGTTCCACTCCTGGACCCCGGACGTCTACACCGGTGCGCCGACGCCGGTCACCGGGTTCATGGCCATCGCCACGAAGACAGCGGCCGTTGCTGCGCTGCTGCGGGTGTTCTACGTTGCCCTGGGTGGGGCCCGCTGGGACTGGCAGCCGATGATTGCGGCGGTGGCTGTCGCCACCATGGTCGTCGGCGCGGTCGTCGGTCTGCTGCAACAGGATCTGAAGCGTCTGCTGGCGTACTCCTCCATTGCGCATGCGGGGTTCATCCTGGCCGGTTTCGTGGCGGCGGTGGGTGCCGGGGAGGACGTGAACGTCTCCTCGGTGGGGGCCATTGCCTTCTATCTGTTGGCCTATGGGATGGCCACTCTGGGCGGGTTTGCGCTCATCACCATGGTGCGTCGCTCCGGTGGTGAGGCGAACGGAATCGCGGCATGGCAGGGGATGGGCCAGACGGATCCCCTTGTCGCGAGCGTGATGACGTTGTTCCTGCTGAGCTTCGCGGGGATTCCGCTGACGGCGGGCTTTGTCGGCAAGCTGGTGGTGTTTGCGGCGGCCTGGGAGGGCGGTTTCGGGTGGCTGGTGCTGGTGGCGGTCATCGCCAGCCTGGTGACGGCTTTCTTCTATCTGCGGGTTGTGGTGGCTATGTGGTTCAGCGCCCCTGAGCGGGGTGAGAGGGGATCGGTGGCTCCGGCCTCGGCCGCGACATGGCTGCTGGTGGGCGTCACGGGGCTGGCGACGGTGTTCCTGGGGCTGTTCCCCGGTACTATCCTTGATCTGGCGGCTGGCGCCGCACAGTTCATTCGCTGATCCTACGGAGTCACCTTGGCCCTCGACATCGATTCTCTCTCGGCGCGTTTCGAGGAGCAGCTACGACAGGTCGCGGTGGCGGACTCGCCATTCGTGACGGAGGCCGCCAGTCACCTGATCACGGCCGGGGGCAAGCGATTCCGGCCCCAGTTGGTGTATCTCGCCTCCCAGTTCGGGGATGGGGCGGATGAGGAGCGCCTGTTGAAGGCGGCCCTGGTGATGGAGTTGACGCATGTCGCCAGCCTCTACCACGACGACGTTATGGACGAGGCCGACGTGCGTCGTGCCGCCCCGTCGGCGAACTCCCGGTGGGGGAATTCGATAGCCATCCTCATCGGCGACTACCTGTTCGCCAAGGCCTCCATTCTGGTTGCGGATCTGGGGGTCGACTACGTGCGGCTGCAGGCTGAGACCTTCACTCGTCTTGTCCAGGGGCAGATTGCCGAGACTCGCGGTCCTGCGGCAGGGGAGAACCGGCTTGCCCACTACCTGCAGGTGATCGCCGACAAGACCGGCTCCCTGATCGCGGCATCTGCGCTGTTCGGCGCCATGGTGGCAGGAGCCTCGGCTGAGGTGCGGCGGGCGCTGGCTGCCTATGGTGAGGAGATCGGGCTGGTGTTTCAGCTCAGCGACGACATCATCGATATCACCAGTGACGTCACGGGCAAGACTCCGGGGACAGATCTGAGGGAGGCAGTGCCGACCCTTCCGACGCTGCTGCTGGCGCAGAGCACGGATCCGGCTGACCAGCCGCTGAAGGATCTGCTGGCCGGTGATCTGAGCAGTGATGCGGCACTGGCGGAGGCCTTGGGGCGACTGCGGGCCCACCCGGTCATTGAGCAGGCCCGCGCCGAGGTGCGCCGCCGTGCTGAGCTGGCCTGCGCCCACCTGGCCCCCCTGCCGGACGGCGAGGCCAAGGAGCTATTGATCCAGGTCTGCGACGAGTTGGCTGCGCGCAGCAGCTAGCAGTTCTGCGGGCACCGGTGTCAGGCTTCCTCCTGCTCGGCTGTGCCGAGCCAGAGTCCGAGGCCGTCGTCGATGTCCCAATCATTCACCCGGGAGGCCTCCCAGTCGGTGAGCAGGATGTCGCGGAAGGCCCGTTCAACCCGTTCACGGTCCGCGGCGTCGATGCCTGTGATCACCAGCCGTGTGTGACGTTCCCGCTCGCTAGCCCATGGCCCGGCGTCGCCGATGCTCAACTGACCGCCCGCCCCATCCCAGGCCACCATCATCTGGGGGCGTGAGGGTACCCACGTCAGGCCGCGGCTGCGCAGGCGGCCCGCCCCGATGAGCTCCACCTGTTCGTAGAGACGGCCCGGGTGGAGCGCGCGGTCGCTGGAGAGCACCAGAGTCCATACGCCGTGACAGTCGACGCTGCGGTGGTGGTGTGGGCCGGTCGGGTCGGTGCGACGCTGGGCGGCCAGGAAGTCGTGGGAGCGGCTCATCAGGGCTGCCGCGTCCAGGTGGTGAACCCGGGCGCGCCCCCGGTCGCCGACTAGGTGCTCCAGGACCGCGTTCGTGGTTGCATCCGGTTCTCCCAGGGTGGCGATCACATCTGCGAAGTCCAGCTGGGCGCAGGCTGCCTCGCCGACGGCGCGTTCGTCGGTGAGTGACAGCGTCAGTCCGCGGTCCTCCAGGAGGTCGTCGCCGAAGATGTCCTCAACCAGCGTTGACTCGTCGGCGACGGCCAGGATGGTTGCCAGTCTGGCATCGATCAGCCCGGTGCGGATGGCCTCGCGGAGCTGCCAGGTGACGGCCTCCGGCGCGGCGGTCAGGGGCAGTGACACCACCACGTGGCCCCAGGTGCGTCGTTCCAGCAGATCGGCCAGGGCGGGCACCAGGTCTTCACGTGTGGCGCAGGAGATACAGCCATGCTCAAGCGTCACGATGTCGGTCTCAACAATGCCTGTCGCATCCCAGCAGCGCCGTCGCAGCTCGCCGTCGGGGGATAGGTCATGCTGGATCACCAGGGCGTCTGGGAGATCGACCAGGAGAGCGCTCGTCGCGGTTGCTCTGGCGACCTGGTCCCAGGCGGCCACTAGGGCGATGTCGGTGGTCATCTGGTCTTCCCGTAGCGCTGCTGGAACTTCTCCACACGGCCCGTGACGCTGAGCTGACGGGCCTTGCCGGTGTAGAAGGGGTGGCTGTCGGCGGTGATCTCGACGTCGACCAGGGGGTAGGTGTTGCCGTCCTCCCAGGTGATGGTGGTCTTCGAGGTGATGGTTGAGCGTGTTAGGTACATCGTCTGGGTTGAGATGTCGCGGAAGACCACGGGGTGGTAGTCGGGATGGATGCCAGGTTTCATCATGTCTCCAAGGGTTGCGGAACAAGTAGGAATCATTATCATTAGCGCTCGTAGTTCGCACAACCCGAGGAGTGTCATGTCTCGACATTGCCAGGTCACCGGTGCTGCGCCGGGCTTCGGCCGCAACGTCCCCTGGTCCAAAAAGAGGACCGCGCGCCGCTTCAACGTCAACGTCCAGAGGAAACGGTATTGGGTGCCGTCGCTGGGCCGTCATGTCAGGCTCACGGTCTCAGCGCGGGGCATCAAGGTGATCGATGCCCGCGGCATCGACGCTGTCGTGGCGGAGATGATCGCACAGGGGAAGAGGCTGTAGGGCATGGCGAAGAAGAACGACCTGCGTCCCCTGGTGAGGCTGCGCTCCACTGCGGGCACGGGGTACACCTACGTCACCCACAAGAACCGTCGCAATGACCCTGACCGGATCGTGTTGCGCAAGTACGATCCAGTGGTCCGGCGGCACGTTGAATTCAAGGAGGCCCGCTGATGGCCAAGCGCTCCAAGATTGTGGCGAATCAGCGCAGGGCCCGCATCGTTGCTCAGCAGGCCGAGAAGCGGGCTGCGCTCAAGGCAGTCATTGAGAGCCCTGACGCCAGTGCGGAGGAGCGGTTTGCGGCTGTCCGCAAACTGGCTTCCCTCAAGCGCGACGGGTCTCCCGTTCGGCTGCGAAACCGGGATGCCGTCGATGGGCGACCGCGCGGCTATCTGCGGATTGCCGGGGTGTCGCGAGTGCGGTTCCGGACGCTGGCGCATCGCGGTGAGCTTCCGGGGATCGTGAAATCCAGCTGGTGAACCGTTTCATCGTATTTTGGTATGGCGGCATGACTCTCTGACTTTCCTCAGCGTCACCTTGGCATGTTAACGTTCGAGAGACAGTTGAAAGGCTGGGGGGGAGAGGGAGAAGTCATGCCGCAGAAAACTCACAATCTGAGGAGGCGGCGCTTACCGGCGCTGCTTCTGGCGTTCTTCTTGAGCCTGGTGGGTCTTGCGACGGTGAGTCCGCAGGCCAGGGCAGCTGAAGTTGACGCCATCATCCCTGAGAGCATCAAAATCATCCGGGACTCCGATGAGCAACCGGATGTGTACCTGTGGGGCATGGTCCGAATCGAGGCGGACTGGGCCATTCCCGACAACTCTGGCAAGGCCGGCGACACCTTCACGCTGGGCCTGCCCGAGGAGTTCAAGGCCACCAGGGCCACCTTCGACCTGGTGGGACGTGACGGGGATCCGCTGACCTATGGCACCTGCGCTCTGTCCAGCAATGAGCTGATCTGCACACTCAACGAGAACGTTGAGAATAAGACCGACGTCGGCGGCTCGGTCTGGGTTGAGGCCCAGGTTGTCAAAACCACGGACCAGAGCAAGCTGAAGTTCGACCTGGGGAACCGAGGCAAGGTCGAGGTGCCGCTGCCCAACAACCAGCCTGGCATCGGCTACGGCAAGAGGATGCCCACCGACATTCAGAAGAGCGGCTGGTTCCCCGGCGAGGACGCCAGGACGCGGGAGGAGGATCCCTCGCTGGTGGCCTGGCAGATCGCTATCCCCGGTTCGAAGATCGCTGACCGGTCCAAGGTCGAGATCACCGACACCTTCAAGGTGGAGGGCATGGATCTCAATGTCGTCCCCGGATACCCGAAGGTCTTTTCGTCCACGCTGGATCCCCAGTGCTGGAATGAGAGCAAGCCTGATGGCTGCCGCAAGGATTACGACGAGAACACCACACCGTCGTTCACTTACCAGATCGATGAGACCGCCGACGTGGTGACTGCCACGCTGGACAACAAGGAGGAGAACTTCTCCGCCGACCGCATCTACGCGATGATTCTCTGGGTGAAGGCCCCCCAGCCGATCGCGGAGGGCACCAAACTGGTCAACAAGGCCATGGTCGACTCCACCGAGGTGAACGCGGAGACCACCAAGCGGGCCGCAGGAGGCGGCACCGGAGCCGGTAGGGCCCTCGGTCACCTGAAGGTGAGGAAGGTTGTCACCGGGGACAATGCCAACAGCCTGCCCGGCGACACCACCTTCCCTGTGACCTACAGCTATGAGGCCGGCGGCAGCACCAAGACGGGTGAGCTCTCCCTCACCGCGGATGGTGATTTCGTCGACCTGCCCAACATCCCGAATGGCTCGGTTGTCACTCTGACGGAGAAGACCCCAGAGGTCGCAGGCTTCACCTTCGGCGACCCGGTGTTCTCAGGTGAGGGCGTCAACGACGGTGTTCCGGACGGCAACAGTGCGCAGATCAAGATCGAGGGCAGCAAGACCATTGACCTGACCCTGACGAACACCGTGAGCAAGGTCACAGCCGCGGTCACCCCGGTGATCCCCACCGTGACCCCGGGGGTCTGCAAGCCAGGCTCGACCACCCCGACCCCGCCCACGGTGACCGGTGCCGACGACACCGACCAGATCGACTACAGCGAACCGAAAATCACCGTGGACGGCTCCGAGGCGACGGTCACCCTGACCGCCACCCCCAAGGGCGGCGCGACGATCGACACCGCGAAGCTGCCGGAGGGCTGGTCGGTGGTGAATGGCGTGGTGACCTTCTCGAAGACCATCACGCAGCCGGACTGCTCGGCGAAGACCGTCTCCCCAGTCTCCCCGAAGGTGACCCCGGGGGTCTGCAAGCCAGGCTCGACCACCCCGACCGACCCCACCGTCGAGATTCCGAAGACGGAGGGTGTGACCTATGGCGAGCCGAAGATCGAACGTGCGGGAAAGAACAAGGTCAAGGTCACCCTGACCGCCAAGCCTGCACATGGCCAGGCCTTCTCCATTGACAAGCTGCCAGCTGGGTGGACACCCAACCAGGACGGCTCGGCCACCTATGTCCAGGTGCTGGATGATCCGGCATGCAAGGTTCCCAGCAAGCCAAGGCTTCCGAAGACTGGCTCCTGAACCATCAATCAGCTCATTCCTGAGCTGGCGACCCTTTGCCCCTGCGGGGCCCGGCGTTGACCGGGCCCCGTTTCATGTTTCTGCCGATGCTGATGTGAAGGGCATTTGCATGATGGTCTCACGCATCGGGCTGTGACTGTATAGGCTCGGGTCGGGGGATGGCGCGAAAGGGAGCCCTATGACCAAGACCTGGTGCAACGTCGTGGCGGCGATGAGGTGGAGCAGATGGGGGCACGCCGGTGGTGATGGCGGAGCTGTTTCCCAGACGCCGATGGGGGAGGGGCGCCGCCTTGAACCATGGCGGTGGCAGGACCCGGCAGAGGGCATCCGATGATCCCCCCCTGGCGGAGGCTGATCGAGGCCACCAGCTGGGGTCAGTTGGAGAACGCCTATGGGAGTGCCACGGGAACCGCAGCCGATCTGATGGCGCTGGCCGACCCGGAGGAGTCCGCCTATGCGTTCGATCAGCTGTCCATCTCTGTGCTGCGCCGAGGAGCCCTCTATTCCGCAACCTTCCCGGCGATCCTGGTGGTGGCGCACATGGCCGCCACCAGGGCCGCCGACCTGGAGTCGGCCTTTGCCCTGCTGGAGGACTTCGCGGAGAGCGTGGCGACGCTGCCTCAGGGGAATCCGCGTCACGAGCTCGCGCACCGAACCTTGGCGGAGATGCAGCTGATCCTGCTGCCCTTGGTTGCGGGGGAAGACGTCGCCGCGGCGCAGGCGGCTGCTCTCCAGGGCGTCACCGGGCAGCTTGCCCCCGGGGCGGGACAGATTCTGCTGGAGAGGGCCTGTCAGCAGCCCACCGACGATGTCGCACTGGCTGCGGCTGGGGCGTTGGGGCGTGCGGGCGGACGGCCCGGGGACCTGCCCTGCGACTGGCGTTTCGATGTGGTCGCCGCCTGGTTGAGGTTGCTCAGGGGGGAGGAGAGCGAGGCCGACATCGATCTCGTGACAACTCGCTGGGAGGATCTGCGTGAGGTGCGTGCTGCCGTCGATCCCCACGCCCAGCGGCCATGGGACTTCCTGCCTGCGAGGAATCCGTCGGGAGCGCGCAGGCTCTACAGCCAGCTTCCAGATCCGGAGGCTGCGGCGCGGGGGCTCCTCGCGGTGATCCAGGCCTCACGCAGCGAGGCTGCCCGCGCCCAGAGGAGCCTGCTGGAGATCCTCAGCCAGTTCTCGATCCGGGCTGATGTGGCGGTGTACATCCTGCAGCATCTTGTGCCGACGAGTGAGGTCTGCGACGCGCTCGACGCCTACGGCTCACGGGCAGCGCGCCCCAAGGCAGATGGCGATAACCGCGCCGATGTCGCCGCGGCTCTGGCAGTGGCGGGTGATCCCCGTTGGGAGGATCATCTGCTGGCCGTTCTTGAGACGAATCCGCGGGCCCTGCATGTGATGGTCTCGTCGGTGAGCAGTGCGACGAAGCTGGGCTACGCTTTTGGGCGTGCGCCGGTGGTGGGGTCGGAACGTCTGGCGCGTGAGATTGCGGAGGTTTTGGCGGAGGAGCGGATGGCCCGACCCTCAGAGGGCGTGAAAGCGGTTCTGTGGTGGCTGGCCCACTGGGGAAGTGCCTCGTCGAAGGTCGCGCGAGAACAGGTTCTGGCGTGGTCCGACCAACTGCCTGGCTCCGTCGCGCGTGTTGTGGCCTCGTGGGGCGACAAGGCGGATGCGCGACTCGTCCGTCAGATGGAGGGGACGGACCCAGAGGTGCGGTTTGCCCTGGCCAGCCTCAGCGGTGAGCTGGAGGACTGGCGGGCGTTGCTGCACGAAGAGCCTCTCCTGCTGGCGAGCCGTGTGTTGGAGGCCTACCCGGAGCCGGATGACCCAGAGTTCATTGATTGGGCAGCGCAGTTCCTGAGTGGTGATGGAACCAACATCGGCCAGGAGCGGCTGCTTGCCGCGGATCGCCTGGTTGCCGCCGACGTGAGGGACGCAGTGGAGTTGTGGCCCGGGGTGGTGGAGCTGATCGATGCCGGGAACAGGGTTGCTGCGGAGGCCGCGTCACTTGCGGTGGTGTGGCTGGTGGAGGGCCGGTTGACGCGGGCCCATCGCAGTGAGCTGTCGAATCTGCTGCGTGATGTGGCCTCCAGCGGACGGGGCATCCGATGCGCTGCCCGGGAGACTGGTCGGGCAGCGGCCGCCCGGGCGTGGCTCCTGTTGGGTGAGGAACCTGCGGTGACACAGGACCTGCTGGTGGAGATCGTCCAGACGGGGCTGGCGGACTGGGGAGAGCATGGATCGGTCCTGGATCTGCTCACCACTATCGCCGAGGTCGCTGACGGGCCGTCCCGACAGGCTGTGCTCCACCCCGTGCGTGAGGTGCTGGCCTCTGACGCCCGGCTGCGGTTCTTCTCCAGCTGCATCATCAAGGATGAGGCAGAGCGTGCGGCATTGACTGAGCTCACGGGTCGGCTCTCGGGCCCCCGCCACGGTGGCTGACCCAGCCATAGGGCTATGAGCCCAGCTCTGGCCCTCGACCTGGCCGATCGGCCAGGAATGTTCTCAGTTGTTCGTGTTGGCAACGTTGATCGCTGCCTGATGCAGGCCGGTCTTGCTCCTGTGCCCTGCCGTTTCGATATGCGCATCCCATCCGCTTGGTTGTGAGAGCCAAGTTGCATTTTGGAGCCGTGACCGATTTACTATCGGCGAATCAAATCAAGAGTAATGGGGGGTGAGCGAGTTGAGCATTTTCGTGTCCACTGGCCCCTTCCGTCTCAATGTCATCGCGTCGGGGCAGGGCGCCCTGAACTCCTGGCGCGGCAATCTCCCCACCGGCACCCACAAGCAGGGTGGGGGAGATGGGGAAGCTGGGTTCTATCGCGTCGCCGACCAACCATTCCAGGCCAGGTCGTCTGTCGTTCGATCGGTCGGAATGGGCGACGTGGAGGTTGTCGCTGAGGCGTTCCAGCTGATCCTGAGCTGGGCTGGGGGTGGCATCTCGGAAGTCTTGGAATGGGGGAGGCGTCCCCAGCCCTACCGAAACCTCAGAATTTTTGAGAGGATTCCTGCCGCCAGGGTTTGCTTCGAGCGTTGGTTTCGCATTTAATTTGAGTGTTTTCACCTGCATCATGAAAGGGAGGGGGCTGAGTTGATACTCAGAGAAAGGTCGACGTCTATGCGTGGCGTCGGCGTCGTGCTGATGGCGCTGCTTGTCGGCGTCATCTCGATGATTCCCGGTGTGAGGGCGTACGCCGACACGGTGTCCGCTGTCGACCCGGACTCGATCACCATCGAATCTGCCAAGGGCGACGGAAACCCGGTCTACGTCTGGGAGGACCTCGTGCTGACCGCCAAATGGCGGATCCCGGACAACAGCGGCCAGGCGGGCCAGCAGTTCACCCTGGCCCTGCCCGAGCCGTTCTCCCTGAAGACCGGAGAATTCGAGCTGAAGGGCGTCGGTAACGACACACTGACCTATGGGACATGCGCCGCGGTCGACAGGGAGCTCACCTGCACCCTCAACGGCAATGTGGTCGGCAAGACCCAGGTCCACGGGACCCTGACCCTCAACTTCAGCTCCAACAAGACCTACGACCAGGGCACCGTCAACGTGTCCGTCAACGGCCAGGACAAGAGCGTCCCGCTGCCACCGGCGAACAACACTGGCATCGGGTACAACCCGAGCTTCCCCGACAATGTGGGCAAGAGCGGCTGGGTTGATTCCAACAACCCCAAGCGCGTCAAGTGGCTCATCCGGTTCCCCGGACGGGACTTCACTGATCGTTCGAAGGTGACGGTTGCAGACACCTTCGCGGTCAATGGCATCGACTTGTCTGTGGTGCCGGATTCCGTGACCGTCTACAAGCTGGTGTCCAGCGCCAAGTGCTGGAACGAGAACCGCGATCCGGCCTGCTACATCGAGCTCTATCCAAACAAGGACGTCAACTACAAAGGCAACCCCAAGATCACCGTCGACATCCAGGATGGCAAGTTCACCACCGACATTGACCTCCAGACCCAGAACTTCAGCGACCAGCACATGTACATCGTCGAGGTGGAGCTGGAGAGCAAGGAGGACATCCCGGTCGGCGCGGAGCTTGTGAACAAGGCCGACGTCGGAGGAAAGGCGACTGAGGGTGTCATCACCCGCGACATGACGGGCTCCGGCACCGGAAGCGGACTCGATGGGTCGGTTGGCCACATCAGCCTCAAGAAGAACGTTGCCGGTGGCAACTTCGCTGCCGCAGACTTCCCGGTGAAATACTCTTACGAAGTCAAGGGCACGCTGAAGGAAGGCACCCTGATCTTGAAGGGCGACGGTACCCCCGTCTCCCTGGCGAACATCCCCCACGGAACCCGGGTCGCCCTCGCCGAGGACGTGGCTGCCCTTCCCGCGGGAGTCACCTTCCAGGACCCAGTGTTCTCCGGTGACAACGTCGCCGACGGTGGAGCGAACAGCCCCGCAGCGACCGTTGAGGTGACCGGTGGCGGCAAGACCACCGAGGTGACTCTCACCAACACCGTGCAGGAGGACAAGGTCGCGACTCCGGTTGATCCTGTGGTGAACGCCGGAACCTGCGCGCCGGGTGCGACCACGCCGTCTGATCCGACGGTGGAGCTGGCTCAGACCAAGGGCATCACCTATGGGCAGCCGAAGATCACCACGGCTGGCGACAAGGCCACGGTGACTGTTGTCGCGACCTTGGAGGCTGGCTACACGTTCCCGGCGAATCTTCCTGCGGGCTGGACCCTGAACCAGGACGGGACCGCCACCTACACCAAGACGGTGAATGTGCCGACGTGTGAGTTGCCGAAGGTCGCTGTGGTCTCCCCGACGCTGAGTCCCGGAACCTGCGCGCCGGGTGCGACCAAGCCGTCTGACCCGACGGTGAACGTTCCCCAGACCCCCGGCATCACTTACGGTCAGCCGGATATCAAAGTTGCGGATGGGAAGGCGACGGTGACCCTCGTCGCGACTCCGGATGCCGACAAGCAGATTGATGCTGATGCCCTGCCTGCGGGCTGGGCCATGAACCCAGATGGCAGGACTGCCACCTTCACCGGTGAGGTCCAGCAGCCGAAGTGTGAGGTGGAGGTGACTCCCGTCAATCCCGAGGTGGAGGAGGGCGTGTGTGTGCCGGGTTCGGCCACGCCATCTGATCCGACGGTGAAGGTGGCTCAGACCAAGGGCATCACCTATGGGCAGCCGAAGATCACCACGGCTGGCGACAAGGCCACGGTGACTGTCACCGCGACCTTGGAGGCTGGTTACAAATTCCCGGCGAACCTGCCTGCGGGCTGGACCCTGAACCAGGACGGGACCGCCACCTACACCAAGACGATGGATGTGCTGGCTTGCCAGGGCGTTCCCGTCACCCCGGTGTCCCCGAAGATCACCCCCGGCGTCTGCGTTCCCGGATCGAAGACCCCGAGCACCCCGAAGGTCGAGATCCCGAAGGTGCCAGGACTCACCTATGGTGATCCAAAGATCCAGGTCGTGGGACGAAAGGTCGTCATCACTGTCCAGGCCACTCCAGACAGCGGATACAGCGTCAATGCATCCGACATGCCTGCCGGATGGACCCTGAATCAGGATGGCTCTGCCACCTTCACCCTCGTCGCCGATCAACCGGTCTGCAGCACTCCGGTGAAGCCGAGAATGCCCAAGACCGGAGCCAACGGCCTTGAGGCTCTGCTGAGGCTGTTCGCTCAGGCCTGATCAATGCTGGGGCGGACTCTGGCCCTGTGGTGAGAGTCCGCCGCAGCCTTTCCGGTCCCGTACTGATCTGCCGCATCAGCGGTGAGGTCAGCTGGACCGGACAAAATCCGTGAAAGCGGGGCTCCAGCCTTCCTGGAGCCCCGCTTTCGTCATGTGATGCGCCCCCTTTCGACAACAACCGATCAACTGCATTTTGTCATCCTTTCGGACGACGCAGATTTCCTGCTATCTTCTGCTTGCTGCTGAACAGATTCATGAGGCGGATGGGATCGCATGAGGTTCATCTGGTGGGGGGAACGGAATCAGTTCTGGAAACCGGCCATTGGTCGATTCCGAACTTCTCGATAAAAACGCAGGCGGGGGGCTTGCAGCCGAAAGGTGAGGCAGCTGACGCGGGGGAGCGTCGTTCGTGAGGGGCCTAGACTGGATGAGTCGGGCCCCTTTCGTATGCACATTGAAATATCGCACCGGAATTCTGCACTCTCTAGTCTGAATCCTGAGGTGGGTGATCTCCAGTGACTGAGGCGTCACTGATCATCGTTGTCGCCCATCATTCCGTCGCCTTGAGGAAGTGTGAGGTGGTCGCAGGGCAGGTCATCATTTGGGGACGCGGAATCACCCTGCTTGTGTCCTGCCCGGGGGACTGACTGCCTCTGCAGGCCCTATGATTTGGGGGAGAAAGGAACCACATGTCCATACCCAGCGATTCCCATAATCCTCCCCCGCAGCCTGGCCCCGGCCATCCTGGGGGAGCGGGAACCAGCCAGCCGACGCCACCGCACCCCTATGCCACGCAGGGGAGCGCCCAGCAGGCAGGCTCCCAGTTCGCTTCACCAACGCAGGGCCGGCCTCAGGTTCAGCAACAGCATGGCTACCAGAACGTACCGCCCCAGCAGAGGCCGCAGGGCCCTCAGGGAATGCCAGGTCAGCAGATGTATGCGACAGGCTACCCCCAGCAGGGCTACGGGCAGCCGGCCCCGAAAAAGCCGAAGACGGGGCTGTGGATCGGTCTCGGCGTCGTCGCCGTGGTCCTAGTCGGGGCTCTCGTCCTGGTCCTCTCAGGTATCCTGCCGGGAACCAGGACCGCTGAAGGCGAGCCTGGGGGCGGTTCACAGCTTCCTGCCGACCTCAAGGAAGCCGCCAAGACCATTGCCAAGGACTATCTGACGGCTCTCTCCGAGGGACGCGCTGATGACGCCAAGGCCTTCCTGAGCTCCACGTCGTTCTCGGACGCCTCCCTGCTCACTGCCGAGGTTCTGAAGGACTCCGTTAGCCGCGCGCCGATGACGGACATCAAGGTCGACGAGCCGACGGGGGACGCACCGTATTTCAGTGTCTCCGTGTCCTACGCTCTGGGGGGTGCTACGGCCACGGACGAGTACCGGATCAACACTCGCAACAAGCAGATCCAGTTACACCTGCCCACCTTGTACCTGTCCCGGGCGGACAAGGTCGATGTGACGGTGAACGGGGTCGCTGTCAAAGCGACGACTCCCGCAGTGTTCCCCGGAAGCTATCAGGTAGCAAGTGCCAACAAGTACCTGGAATTCACCGGAACCACCGAGACCGTTATCAAGACATCGGAGGACGGCGGCTACATGGCGATGGAGCTGAAGGTGAGTCAGGCGGGCATCGACCTGTTCCGTGAGAAGGTGCTGCCGGAGGCCAAGGCCTGCCTCGCCTCGGCCAATCTCGACCCCGGCTGTGACATGGCCATGAGCGGCACGCTGCAGGACGGCACCACCGTGGCTGATGGCTCACTCAAGCGCACTCAGAGCTCCGAGGAGAGCATCGTGATGGAGAGCGTCGTCCCCGAGGTGGGCAGCTCGGTTCCAACCATCATCTCATCCAGTAAATTCGGGCAGTTCGACGTCACCGGCACCTGCACCAGACCCAGCGGGGAGACGGCCGACTGCAAAATCTACGGCCTGGGCAAGGGGACGAGGTGGGCCAAGGCCTCGATCAACGTGGCCGACGCCGAACCGAAGGTGACCTGGGAAGGAAGGTAGAGCTGATACGGGCTCTGGCACGTTCGTGGAACTGCCAGAGCCCTCGCCTGCTATGTGATCTCCCAGGAGGTTTTCCCGAGCATCGCGGCCTGCAGCGCCTCATGGGGATTCTCCGCACGGGCGTGGACCAACTGTTCACGCAACAAGTCGTCGTAGGCTGGCCGCTCCACGCGACGGAAGATCCCCACCGGGGCGCGGTGCATGACTCCGTGATCGGTGAGTTGAGCCAGAGCGAAAGCCTGTGAGGGGTCCTGGCGAGCCTCCTCATGCACCACGATCTGCCCAGGGTCTGCATCTGCGGTTTCGGCCACCACGAGCTTGCCGTCGGGCTGGCGAATGACACAGAGCTGGTCGTCGGCTCCGAAGAGCACCGGCTCTCCGTCGCGAAGCCGGATCAGCGCATTGACAGACTCCGGCCCCTTGAGGGCCTCGAAAGCCTCGTCATTGAAGATGGGGCAGTTCTGGTAGATCTCCACCAGCGTCGCACCGCGATGCGCCGCCGCAGCCTTCAGGATCTCGGTCAGCTGGGTGCGATCTGAGTCCACTGCACGCGCCACGAACGACGCCTCGGCGCCCAACGCCAGCGCGACGGGGTTGAAGGGGGCGTCCACCGACCCGTAGGGCGTGGATTTCGTCAGCTTCCCCAGCTCCGAGGTGGGGGAGTATTGCCCTTTCGTCAATCCGTAGATCCGGTTGTTGAACAGCAGGATGTTGATGTTCACATTGCGTCGCATCGCGTGGATCAGATGATTGCCGCCGATGGACAGGGCGTCGCCGTCACCTGTGATCACCCACACATTGAGGTCCTCGCGGGCGGCAGCGACCCCCGTCGCGATGGCGGTGGCGCGCCCATGGATGGAATGCATCCCGTAGCAGTCCACGTAGTACGGGAACCGGGAGGAGCAGCCGATGCCGGAGATCACGACGGTGTTCTCGCGGGCGATGCCCAGATCGGCCATCATCGACTGGAATGTGCTGAGGATCACGTAGTCACCGCAGCCGGGGCACCAGCGGACCTCCTGGTCACTGGTGTAGTCCTTCCGGGTCAGCGGAGCCTGCGCCGAAGGGACGCCTGCCAGGCCGTGCATCAGCTCACCCCCAGGTTGTCGATTGCAGACATCAGGTCCGCCTCCAACTCGCCGACGGAGATCGGCAGCCCCCGCACCCGCGAATAGGACGTCACATCCACCAGATAGCGGCCTCGCAGCAGGAAGGCCAGCTGCCCCAGATTCATCTCCGGCACGATCACCTTGTCGTAGGACCTCAGCACCTCGCCGAGGTTTCGGGGCATCGGGTTCAGGTGTCGCAGATGGGCTGTTGCCACCTCCCGGTTGCTCAACCGCACCCGTCGCGCCGCGGCTGCGATCGGGCCATATGTCGATCCCCAGCCCAGCACCAGCACCCGGGCCCTTCCTGAGGGATCATGCACTTCCAGATCCGGGATGTCACGCGCGATTCCGTCGACCTTCGCCTGCCGGGTCCGCACCATGAGGTCATGGTTCTCGGGGTCGTAGGAGATGGCTCCAGTCACGGAGTTCTTCTCCAGCCCGCCAATGCGATGCTCCAGGCCGGGCGTCCCCGGCACCGCGACAGCCCGCACCAGATTCTCGTCGCGCACGTAGGGATGGAAGGTCGGTTTGCCGTCAGGCCTGGTCGCATTCGGCTCCGTGGCGAACCCCGGCGTGATGGAAGGGAGGGAATCCAGATCGGGGATGCGCCAAGGCTCCGCGCCATTGCCCAGGTAGCCGTCTGTCAGCATGATCACGGGCGTCCGATACGTGACGGCGATCCGGCAGGCCTCAACAGCTGTGAGGAAGCAGTCGGCGGGGGACTTGGCAGCCAGCACCGGCACCGGCGACTCGCCGTTGCGGCCCAACACCGCCTGCAGCAGGTCGGCCTGCTCGGTCTTCGTGGGCATGCCCGTTGAGGGCCCAGCCCGTTGGACGTTCACGACCACCAACGGCAGCTCCGTCATCACCGCAAGCCCTATGGTCTCCATCTTCAGCGCCATCCCGGGGCCAGAGGTGGTGGTCACCCCCAGCAGGCCGGCATACGAGGCGCCGAGTGCAGAGCAGATCCCGGCGATCTCATCCTCCGCCTGCACCGTGATGACGCCGACGTCCTTGCGCTGGCTCAGCTCGTGGAGGATGTCGGAGGCCGGGGTGATCGGGTAGGACCCCAGGAATAGCGGCAGGTCTGCGCGGTCTGCCCCCGCCATCAGCCCGTAGGCCGTGGCCAGGTTCCCCGTGATCTGTCGGTAGCGGCCAGGTCTCATGGGGGCGGGGGCGACGTGGTAGCGGTGCTCGAAGACCTCTGCCGTCTCACCGTAGGCATGCCCGGCCTTGAAGGCGGCGATGTTCGCGTCGCGGATCTCGGGTTTCCCGGAGAATTTCTTTCTCAGGAAGTCCAGGGTGCCCTTGGTCTCTCGTGAGTACAGCCAGCACAGCAGCCCCAGGGCGAACATGTTCTTGGTGCGGGAGGCGTCCTTGCGGCCCAGCCCGAAGGGCTTCGCAGCAGCAGCCGCCATGCCCGTCAGGTCCAGGCTGTGGACCTTCCAGGCCTCCAGGGAGCCGTCGGTCAGCGGATTCGACTCCCAGCCGGCCTTCGCCAGGTTGCGTTTCGTGAAGTCCGCCTCGTCGACGATGATGACCCCGCCCTTGGGAAGATCGGTCAGGTTGGCCTTCAGCGCGGCGGGATTCATGGCCACCAGCACGTCCGGCCGGTCGCCGGGGGTGACGATGTCATAGTCTGCGAAGTGGACCTGGAAGCTGGAGACGCCTGGAATGGTTCCCTGTGGGGCGCGGATCTCTGCGGGGAAGTTCGGCAGGGTCGCGATGTCGTTGCCCAGCGACGCTGACTCCGCCGTGAACCGGTCCCCCGTCAGCTGCATGCCGTCGCCGGAATCCCCGGCGAAGCGGATGACCACCCGGTCCAGTGATCGCGTCTCAACCACGAAATCCTCTCCCTACATTGATCCCGCGCAAGTCTATAGCCGTTGAGATGAGGTGCCTATCGTCAGCAGCCCGCTCGGAATGTGACAGGAGCGCCCCGTAGGATGCGGGGCATGCATCTCTCGCGTGACCGGTCCGGCGCAGTGCCTACCTCTGGTGTGGACGTGCCGGCGGGCGCGTCGTCGGATGGTCACGGTGAGCTGCGGGGCGATGGCAGATGACCGTTCTCCAAGCCGCCGCTGGGCAGGTGCGGCGGGCATTCAGCGATGCGTTGGCAGCCCGGGCCGTGTGGCTCGGGTTCCTCGGGTCGGTGTGCCTGGTGGCGGGGTCGTTGTCGCCGGCCTACCTGCCGCAGGAGTCCCCGCTGACCAGGTTCATGGCGTCGCTGGGGTTCAGCGGCCCCATCTCGAAATGGACCGGCACAGTGCTCACGATGCTCGGGCTGGCGCTACTGCTGGAGTTTTGGCTGCGCATCCGACCTGCGCGACGCGAGGCGCAGGGGATGCCGCAGCTGAGGCACTGGGCAATCCTGGCCATCGTCGGATCCCCGATGCTGCTGGGTCCTCCGATCTTCAGCCACGATGCCTATTCCTATGCTGCCCAGGGATGGCTGCAGGTCAATGATCTTGATCCCTATCTGGTCGGCCCCGGCATCCTGCCGGGGCAGTTCGCCGACCAAGTGGCATGGGTCTGGCGTGAGACCCCTGCGCCCTATGGGCCGCTGGCGTTGTGGCTGAGCAAGGTACTCATCATCCTGGCTGGGCTGGATCCCTACTGGTCTGCGGTGATCATGCGGGTTCCGTCGCTGATCGGTGTCGGCATGATCGGCTGGTGCGTGCCGCGCATCTCCGGCAGGTTCGGCATCAACCCCGCTGCGGCAAGCTGGTTTGCCCTGACCAACCCGATCTTGATCATCGATTTCATCGGTGGCGCCCACAATGACTCGCTCATGACAGGGCTGATGCTCGTCGGCATCTGGGTCACCATCCGGTGGCGTGCCTGGTGGTGGGGGGCCATGGTCGTCGGTGTGGCGGTCGCCATCAAGCAGCCGGCGCTGCTGGCCTCCGTCGCCCTGCCATTCCTCACGAGTCCGTGGACCTCTTGGAAGCTGAGGCCCCTCGGGATCGCGGTGGCCAGAGCCCTCGCATCGCTGGGCCTGACGGTTGCGGTGTTTGCTCTCATCAGTGTCATGACGGGTCTTGGGTTCGGCTGGGTGAATGCCATTCACGTCCCGAGCATGGGAGATTCGGTCTCGCCGTTCACCGTGCTCGGATACATCATCCAGTTCCCCGTCAACGCCCTCGGCTGGGACCCTGGGGGCCGGTCCGTCATCGTGGCGCTGCGTACCCTCGGCATGGTTGTCTCAGCCATCGGGATGGTGTGGCTTGCCGTGAGGCACCTGGGCCGTCGGCCCCTGCATTTCGTCAGCTGGTCATTCCTGTTGTTCGCCTTCTGCAGTACCGCCATCCACTCCTGGTATGTGCTTTGGGGCGGAGTGCTGTTCCCCGTCACCCGTCCCAGCAACCGCTGGCTGCGGGCCGCCATCGTCGTCACCGGAATGCTGCTGGGATACGCGGCCATGAACTTCGCTATTCGCAACGGGCTCTGGCTCCTGGCGCTGCTGCTGCTGTGGACCATCTGGGAGTCGGTTGCCACCCACGAGCTGCGTCAGGACTGGGAGAATGCCGCAGATCAGGAGAGCTTCGTCAGGTCATAGTCGACGGCGACGGGGCAGTGATCGCTGACGCGGGAGTCGTAGTCTGCCTCCCGCAGCGATGCGGCTGTGACAGCGGCCTTCGCGAGCACCGGAGTGGCCAAGTGGTAGTCGATCCGCCACCCCGCGTCGTTGGCGAAGGCCTGGCCGCGCCACGACCACCAGGAGTAGGGGCCGTCCTGGCCGGGGTGGTGTGCTCGGACCACATCGACGAGGGTGCGGGGCCCCAGCTGCTGGGTGAGCCAGTCGCGTTCCTCGGGAAGGAAGCCGTCGGTTCGCTGATTGGAACGCCAGTTCTTCAGGTCATGCTGGGTGTTGGCGATGTTGAAGTCACCCACGATCACATACTCGCGTCCCAGCGCTGCGGTCTCCTTGCGAACCCGGTCGAGATGCCGCGACAGACCAGCCATGAATTTCATCTTCCGCTCATACTTCGGGGTGTTGGCGTCCTCGGGCTTGCGGGCGTGATGCTCTGGAACCGCACCTTTCGGCAGGTAGAGGCTGGCAACGCGAACTGGGGCGTCGGCCAAGTCGACTTCGATGTAGCGGCCCTCGTGCGCGAAAGACGTCAGATCTCGATTTGTCACAGTCTCAGCCTGGAGGGCTGTTGCCATGCCGTCGGGGGAGACGACGGTGGCTTTCCCGTCGAGGGTTGCTATCCGCTGCGGTGGGGTGCGGGTCAAGATGGCCACGCCGTTGCGGCCCGCCAGCTCGCCGGGCGCCCAGGCGACATGGTGGCCCGCGAATGCGCCGTCGGGAAGGTCCTTGACCTGACAGCGCACCTCCTGCAGGCAGATGACGTCGGCGTTCTCCCGAGCCCATAAGTCATGCAGGCCGCGTCTCAGGGCGGCGCGAATGCCGTTGACGTTGTGGGAGATCAGCCGGAGGGTGCTCATGGTCACGCATGGTAACCGAGGTTGTCGATCAAGATGCTACCTTGCTTGGGCGACATGAGATGCGGGAGGAAAGAAAGATGGCCGGAGGTCTGGCTGCGCTGCTGGATGATGTGGCAGCGATCGTGAAGCTGGCCAGTAGCGCCAGCACCAAGGCGGTGGGAGTCGTCATCGACGACGCAGCCGTCACCCCCCGCTACGTGACTGGGCTCAATCCTGCGCGTGAGCTGCCGATCATCTGGCGGATTGCGAAGGGGTCGCTGCGGAACAAGGCCATCATCTTGGTTGTGGCGCTGGCGCTCAGCCAGTTCGTGCCGTGGCTTCTGACTCCCATTCTGATGCTCGGCGGCGCCTACCTTTGCTTCGAGGGGGCGGAGAAGGTCTGGGAGGCCATCGCTGGGCATCACGACGACACGCCAGCAGCAGGTCACGGCCCTGAGGGCGAGGACGCCTTGGTGAGGGGGGCTGTCACCACTGACTTCATCCTGTCGGCGGAGATCATGGTGATCTCCCTGAACCAGTTGTCAGACCAGGGATTCTGGCATCGCGGCCTGGCGCTGGCGCTCGTCGGAATCGTCATGACGGCGCTGGTCTACGGCGTCGTTGCGCTCATCGTGAAGATGGATGACGTGGGGGTGCGCATGCGTGAGGGCTCAGGGGTTGGCAGGGCGATCGGAGGGTTTCTCGTCGCCGCCATGCCGAGGCTGTTGGGGGTGCTGTCAGTGGTGGGCGTCGCCGCGATGCTGTGGGTTGGCGGCCATATCCTCCTCGACGGTGCGGCCAAGCTGGGGTGGGAGGCGCCGCTTCACCTCATCCACGGTTCAGCCCATGCGGCAGCGGAGCTGCCGGTGGTGGGAGGCGTCGCCGAATGGCTGACCGAGACTCTGCTGTCTGGGATCATCGGTCTGCTGGTCGGTGGACTCGTCGTCGCACTCCTCCACCTGCTGCGCCGACCGGAGTCTGGCCACTGAGGGGTGGCAGAGTGGGCTGTAGTTAGCCAGCCCATGGGCTGCGCGGGCCGGAATCAAGGTCCCGCCCGCTGGTGTGCGCGAATCGCCGTGTGCTGCGGAAGGCCGGGGGTAGGTGGGCATGGTTGGCGCGGGGAGTGGTGTTTCGAGCGCAAGGTGTGAGCCCGCGATGTCAGGCTAGGCTCTGGGCATGGCTGAGGACTTTGAATCGTGTGCTGCAACCTGGGATGACGACCCCGATCGCCGGGAACGTGCTAAACGAGTTGCTCAGCTCATCCGGAATGAAATTCCCATTGAGGGGCGTCCCAGGACGGTGGAACTCGGTGCCGGAACTGGATTGCTGTCCCGGCTGCTCGCCGATGTCCTGGGCCCGACGACGTTGCTTGACGCTTCTCCCGGCATGGTTGCGGTTGCTGAGCGGGCGCTTCGTGAAGAGAACCTCGACGACTGGACGGCGGTGGTGTCGGATCTTGAGCACGATGTCCCACCCGGTGGCCCCTACCATCTGGCGTTGTCTCAGTTGGCGTTGCATCACATCCACGATGTTCCGGGCGTGCTGTCTCGTCTGCGTCCCGTGATGCTCACAGGTGCCTGGGTTGCGCTGGCCGACCTTGACCATGATGCCGCTGGGAAATTCCATGCCCACAAGCCGGGATTTGATGGGCATCACGGCTTTCCCCGGGAGAAGTTCGCAGAGTGGCTCACAGCAGCGGGTTTCCGGGAGGTTCGGCTGCATGATGCGGGGAAGGTCGGCCGGGAGGTCGACGATGAACGTCAGCATTTTCCGTTGTTTCTGGCGGTGGCTCGGGCGTGACTGCTGAGCTCAGCGCGGCTGAGGCCCGTCGCGTTGCTCTGGCATCGCAGGGATTCACCGGGCGACGGCCCGGAGGGGTCCCCTCATCCGACACCATCGAACGGGTGATCAGGATGTTGGGACTGCTGCAGCTTGATTCCGTCAATGTTTTCGAGCGCAGTCACTACTTGCCGGTCTTTTCGCGGATCGGTTCCTACGACAAAGCCCGCCTGGATGTGCTCGCGTCTGAAGCCGATCCGGTTCTGACGGAGTGTTGGGCGCATGAGGCGTCGCTCATTCCGGTGGAGGACTGGCCGCTCTTCGCATTCCGGCGGGCTCATTTCCGTTCCCGTTATGGGACGTCGGATTTCTACCGGGACAACCGTGAACTGCGTGTCTGGTTGCTCCGGGAACTGACGGAACGAGGCCCGCTGAGGGCCAGTGAGATAGATCACGAGTTGAACCATCGCACCGGGCCCTGGTGGGGGTTGTCCACCGTCAAGCAGCTCCTGGAGCTGATGTTCCTGTGCGGGGAGATTGCCACCGTTGGCCGTGTCGGTTTCGAACGACGCTACGCCCTGCATGAGCAGGCCTTCCCAGCCCAGGTGACTGAGATCACTGTCCCAGGGGATGAGGCCAGGAGGCGGCTGATGCAGCGGGCTGCCGTCGCCCTCGGAGTGGGGACTGCCGATGACCTGGCTGACTATTACCGCCTGCGTTTGTCCCATGCCAGAGTCGCCATTGCAGAGTTGGTGGAGGCCGGTGAGTTGCTGCCCGTCACAGTTGAGGGCTGGAGGCGTGGAGGTCGTCTGCAGCCTGCATGGCTGCACCGCGACGCCGTCATCCCGGGCAGACTCGCCCGCGACGCCCTGCTCACCCCATTCGATCCGGTTGTGTGGCATCGCCCGCGCGCTGAGAGGGTGCATGGGTTCCGCTACCGGATCGAGATCTATACCCCAGCTGCGAAGCGGCAGTTCGGTTACTACTGCTTGCCGGTGTTGCTGGGGAACCGTCTCGCGGCGCGCGTCGACCTGAAGAGCGATCGCAGAGCAGGCGTGCTGCGGGTGCAGTCGGCGTGGTTGGAACCCCATGCCCCGAGGGATGCCGCGCCTCGTATCGCGAGGTTGCTGCGCTCAGCCGCTGAGTGGCAGGGGCTGGGGGAATTCGCCGTGCAGGACTGGGGCGATCTCGCCGCACCCCTGGCGGTAGAGCTGCGGGTGGGGTTGACGCCACGCCACAGCTGACCATCCTGGTCGCCCCTGGCGCAGTTCCCCGCGAACCCCGATCCCCGGTCGCCTCTTCGCGCACGAAACGCCGCACTACGTCTCGGCGCCGGGCGGGTTCAGGGGGTGTGCGCAACAGCGGTTTCTGGAGGTGTGTTGTGCGGT
>ERZ773077.78-NODE-78-length-66390-cov-10.176227_pt1 | contig 66390 bp, 48 predicted proteins | sample MGYA00580612_ERZ773077 | MGnify/ENA primary metagenome ERZ773077 (study PRJEB29015, sample SAMEA2737971) | human oral metagenome | biome: human oral; feature: human-associated habitat; material: dental | place: China | collected 2021 ...
ACTTGTCGAAGAAGTTCATGCGCATCCGCATTTCCATCGTGGAGGTCGGATCCACAATCAGCCACCTGCGCCAGTAAGCCAAGGATGCCTGCCCCACACCGATGAGCAGCACCAACGACCCGCCAACCCAAATGCCTGTCTCGGTGGCGTTGCGGGTCAACTCATCAACAATGAACTGAAGCATCTGCGGAACCGATATTTCAAGTACAGCAGCGCCGATCGCAACCACCAGACCCACCGCCCACCGGCCGCGTATGGGCTTCGTGTACGGTGCGAACTTTAGGGGCGCCCGCTCACCGGCCGCGTAGTCTACGGGCGCCGGGATGGGTTCGGGAGCAGTCTCAAGGAACGGGTTGCGCCGCCGGGAGGTGCTGGTGGCAGGTGTGCGAGTCGTTGCCGGTTCCTCCTGATCGGTTGCGGGGTTGTTAACCCCCTGCTGTTTATGGGCGGATGCGCCGTATCGGGCGCTATTGGTGATGTGAGCCTGAGGTTTCTATTATAGACAGCGGCCTCTTGCCGTCTGCCGCGGGCTTGCTCTGCTGTGGGGTGCCCGCCCCGAGACCCCGGCCGACAGTTGGGTGTTTATTCGCTCTTGGCTGTGAGGGTGACCAGCACCGCCTCCGGGGGGCAAAAAAGCCGCACCGGCGCGAACCGTGAGGTACCCAACCCCGCCGTGACCTGCACCGGCACATCCTGCTGGTAGCTTACGCCCTTAGCGCGTGAAGGCGGTAAATCGCAGTTGCTCACCAGCGCCCGCCCACCCGGTAAACACACCTGCCCGCCGTGCGTGTGCCCGGCGAAAATTGCTTGCGCGCCGTCAGCGACGAACCGTTCAAGGGTGCGCATATAGGGGGCGTGCGCAACCCCGATACGTACCCGCGGGGTGGAGCCGGTATCAAACGCTTCAGGGGCGAATCCGGGGTGCTGATCGTAACGCAGGTGCGGGTCGTCAACCCCCGAAAATTCTAGGCGCAGCCCGCCGATGCTAATACTGTCATACCGGTTAATAAGCCCCGTCCAGCCGCGTGACTCAAAAGCATCATGCATTTTCCCAATGGGAAGCGGCACGCGTGAGCCTTCCTCAATTTCTTGGGGTGTGCGTGCCTGCCACAGGTACCGGGCCGGGTTCTTGAGCACAGGGGCGAAGTAGCAGTTCGACCCCGGCACGAATACGCCCGGGAAGTCCATGAGCGGGTCTAAAGCATCCAGCAGGGGCGGCAGCCCATCAATATGTGAGAGGTTATCACCGGTATTGATCACCAGATCGGGGCGTAACCCCGCCAGCGAATGCATGAACTCTCTTTTACGTGCCTGCCCCGGAATCATGTGCATATCCGAAATGTGCAGGATACGCAGATCTGCCGTCCCCGCTGGGAGAACCGGCAGCCGCTCGTGGCGTACCACAAAATTATTCAGCTCAATAAAGTGGCCGTACGCTGCTGCGGCGACCCCCAGAACAGCACCGGCGGCAACGGTCTTTTTCAGTACCGAACCGGTGCGTGCTGCAGGAGCCGCCGCTCGGAGCATACGGCGGGACGGGGCGGAATCACGCATTCCATCCAGCCTTTCGCTCATTCAGTTGTATGATTCACTCACCCGTAACCTTAGTTGGCGGTTGAGAGCACCTTCGCGCTGGGTTGGGTGAAGTTGTCAGTGTTGTACTTCGGCGCGACCGCCTTCATGTACGTCTGCCATTGCGCACCCGCGTAGGTTGCGCCGTCCACGTACTCACGTACCTGGCCGTTAATTGCCAGCCCGTTCATGGAGCGGAAGCCCTTTGCCACGTTACCAACCCAGGAGGTGGTCACCAGGCCGCGGGTGTAACCGGCAATCCAGGTTTGTGACGAGTTGTCGTTCGTACCGGTTTTCGCAGCGGACCCTTCGGGCAAACCAATCCCTCGGGTGGAGGCCGAGCCTCCCTGTTGGATCACGCCTTTAAGCACCCAGCTCACACCGTTAGCGATGTCCGGGTCAAGAACCTGTTCACACTTGGCCTGGTATTCCTTGAATACCTCGCCGTTGTTCTTGGTGACCTTGTTCATCGGGCGCGGCTCACAGTACTTCCCCTCGTTCGCAAAGACCGCGTAGGCTGAGGCCAACGTCAGCGGGGACACACCGTTTTTGGTACCGCCAATGTCAGTACCCAAATCGGGGATGCTGTGAAGCGGCTCTCCTGTGCCGTCGTACATGTGCAGGGTTTTAGACATTTCGTGCACATCGCACAAATCCAGCCGTGAGAGCATACCGTACAGGTATGAGTTCAGCGACTGCCGGATACCGTATGCCGCCGTGTTGTACCCCAGACCGCCGTTTACGGCGTTCTTGAAGGTCCACCCTTCCGGCTGGTTGCGGTAGTAGTATTTGCCGCCTGTCTCGTCGTAGCATTTGGCGTTCCACGCGAAACTGGTGGGGTACGACAACTGCGTACCATTGACCATGCCGTTGACGCCCTTGCCGTCCTTAATCCACTGGGCAAGGATCACCGGTTTGAACGTTGAACCGGGCTGGAAGCCATTGGTGCCGCCGTACTTGGCATCAACGTTGTAGTTGAACTGCGAGACCGAATGGTCATTGGCGTCCTTGGGGCTGCCCCATTCTGTGTTCTGCGCCATCGCCACCACATTACCGTTGGAAGGCTCGATGCTGGTCAGCGCGGTGTTAATGTCATTAGTGTTGGTTGCCCCAGGCTGAGTGGATTCAACTGCCTGCTTCGCAACCTTCTGCGCCTCCGTGTTCAGGGAGGTGTAAATCTTCAAACCACCGCGCTGCAGCATGGCGTTGCGCTGAATATCGGTGGCACCGTAGGACTCATCCTGCAGGATATTATTCACCACGTAGTTGCAGAAGAAGGCGTACTCGCCAGCGTTGCTGCACCCCTTCTTCACCGGGTGAATGTCCAGGTTCACTTCGCTGGCCACTGCCTCGTCGTACTCTTGCTGGGAGATCTTCCCGTCACGCAGCATAGTGGAGAGCACCACGTTGCGGCGTTCAACTGCGTTATCGGGGTGCTCGTCCGGCCGGTAGGTGTTGGGGGACTGCACCAGCCCGGCCAGCAGCGCCGACTGGGCAACGTTCAGGTCCTTCGCAGGAATACCCCAGTAGTACTGGGCTGCGGCCTCAACACCAAAGTTTGAGCCGCCCATGTTCACGATGTTCAGGTAGCCTTCAAGGATCTCGTCCTTGGACTTGTTCTGCTCCATCGAGACGGCCAGCTTCATTTCTTTGATCTTGGCGAAGTAGTTCTTGTTCCCGCCCAGGGTGGCGTTCGCATCCTCACCGTTCTGCTCAGCAGCGTTAACGATCAGGTTGTTCACGTACTGCTGGGTGAGGGTGGAAGCACCCTGACGTTTGCCGGGGTTCATCGCGTTATTGAAGAACGCACGCCCAATACCGACGGCAGAGACCGCGCCGTGGCTATAGAAATCACGGTCCTCAACCGAAATGATGGCGTTCCGCATATGCGGGGAGATCTGGTCGAGCTTCACCTGTGTACGGTTCTCTTCGTAGAAGGTGGCCAGCTCGGTCTTACCATCTGCGGCGTAGATCGTTGAGGGACGTGCCAGGGGCCCCTCTGAAATCTCATCCGGTAAGTCTTGGAACCAGCTCATGGATGCGTTCACCACTGAGCCAGCGCCTACGACGGGCGGCACAACAATGACCGCCACCAGAAAACCTGCAATGACGCTGTAAGCAATAAACTGCAAAAGGTCGCGGCCGCGACGTTTCTTAGGAGAAGCCATTCCCCCAGTTTAGCGGATATAACTGGGAACTGTAGCCGCCCACGTCAGCCCGCTTTTCATGCCCGGCATGCCGCCGAACAACCTCCTTAGGGTGTCTTAATATTTGATGTTAAACATGAAGGTGCCCGCTGTGTTCTGTCACGTACCCGTGAAATGACCAGCGATATTGTACAGTGCGCCCCCGAAGGACTACCCTAGGTGTATGAAGAAATGGGAATACGCAACTGTGCCTCTGATGATCCATGCTACTAAGCAGATCCTCGACAGCTGGGGCGAAGATGGCTGGGAGCTTGTGACGGTACTCCCCGGTGCCTCCGCGCCTTCCGGCCCGAACCCTGCAGGTAATATGGTCGCCCCCACGCAGGGCAACCCCATCGCCTACTTTAAGCGCGAAAAGGCGCAGTAGTATACGCACCGCCCGGTGACCGCCCCATCTAGGGGTCGCGGCACCGGGTTTAGCGTCTCTTACTTGTGCGGCCGCGGACAACCCCGCGAAAATATACCGCTTAAGGGCATCCTTAAACCAATCGCCGATCCCTTACCCACGGAGAGAGCATCATGACCGAACCCCGTATAGAACAACGTATCCGAGACCTTGGCTACGAGCTGCCTGAGGTTGCTGCGCCTGTGGCCGCTTATGTTCCGGCTGTTGTCTCCGGCAGTTACGTGTACACTTCCGGGCAGCTGCCTTTTACGAAGGGGGAACTGCCGGCTATTGGTAAGGTATCTGCCAGCGGGCAAGCAGGCTTTGTAGCGCCTGAGGACGCTAAAAAATATGCCGCCATTTGTGTGCTTAACGCCTTGGCCGCCGTAAAATCTGTGATCGGCGATCTTGACCGGGTGCGCCGCATTGTGAAGGTTGTCGGTTTTGTCTCTTCTGAACCGAACTTCACCGGTCAGCCCGGCGTTATTAACGGTGCATCCGAGCTGCTGGGCGAGATTTTCGGTGAGGCTGGGCAGCACGCCCGTTCGGCGGTCGGCGTGCCCGTGCTCCCGCTCGATTCCCCCGTAGAAGTTGAGATTATCGTCGAATATGCGTAGCGAACTGTACACCGGCGCTATCCCCGTGGCGGGTTCCCCTCGCGTTTATTCCGGCAGGAAGAGCGCCCCCGCCCCGCGTACCGAACAGGTGCAGCGGCTGTACACTATCCCAGACTTTATGCGCGCCGCCGCGGAGACGTGGGCGAACGAGCATTCCGGGGAGGCCGCCGGTACCGCCGAAACCACCGGGTGCGCCCTCAAGCACGCGGCCTCCGTTATTTTTGTGCGTGATGGCGACGACGGGCTGGAAACTATCCTTACCTACCGGCCCGGCTGCTCTCCTTTAGGGATTGTTGCTTTTCCCGGCGGTATGGTCACCGCAGAAGATGCGCAGAATATCCCCTGGTGTGGCGCGGATGCGGAGCATTGGCAGCGCACCTTCGCGTTCGGCGACGCAACGATAGCCCACAAGGTGGTGGTCGCTGCGGTGCGTGAAACCTTTGAAGAAACCGGGCTGTTATTGGCTGGTGAGGACGAGGGGAGCGTAGCCGAATACACCGCTGGCAGCGACCAGATGAACCACCGGGAGGCGATCTCGGACCGCGACGAAACCCTCAGCAAATACTTGGCGATGAGCGGACTAAAAATCCGGGCTGATCTGCTGCGCCCTGTGGTGCGCTGGCAGTCGCCGGACTTCTGCCACAAACGGTACGATGTCGCGTATTTCACCACCGCCGTGCCTGTCGGCCAGCAGGCAAGCCTGCTGAAGGATAAAGGTATTTGGGGTGACTGGGTGAACGTGCGGGAGCTGCTTGCAGGCCGGGCCACCAGCGACCTCGGTGACCGTATTAACCAGCCCGATACCGCCGGTAAAACCCTTGATGAGCTGGTCACCCCCGGGGTCATGTGTACCCTTGAATCCCTGGCGAAGGTCGGTACGAGCGTGGCCTGGTTGGCTAAGAAACGAACGGTTGAGGTGAAAAAACCCATCCTTGTTAAGAACGACGGCCAGTGTATGCTCTCATTCACTGAGGTGGTGAAGGCCGCCCCGCGCACCGGAAAGTTTGGTGCGGTGGCTGCACCAGCAACCTCAGTCATTCCTACAGTCACCCCTTCATAAAAACGTGGAAGGCCGGATTTTCCGCAATGTGTGGAGAATCCGGCCTTTGTTGTATGTAGATAGTCGCAGTGAAAGGAGGAACCTCATGATTCGCAAAGTTCAGTACAACGCTTATGGTGATCCCAGCGTTCTAGAAATGGTTGAGACAGATGAGCCTACACCGGGCGAAGGTGAAGTCTGTGTGAGGGTCAAAGCGGTCAGCCTGAACCCCGTGGATCTGAAAACTTTTGAGGGGTATAAGCCGCTTCGTGTTGCAGAGACGATTAACCGTTTGCGTCACCCGTCCTGGTGGTTTGGCCGCGGTCCTGCACGTTTTCCGAAGGGTGTGGGGCGTGACTTTTCTGGTGTGATAGATGCCCTAGGCCCCGGTGTGAACAATGTTGCTGTGGGCGATGCGGTACTGGGAACCCTGCGCAGCGCTCCCGGTTCCGGCGTGACGGAAGGCTCTCTGGCTGAGAAGCTGGTGACTTCTGCCCAGAATATTGTTGCGAAACCTGAGAACCTGAACTTTGAGGTTGCCGCAGCCTTGGGTGTTGCCGGGGAGACCGCGTGCGGGGCGTTCCGTGCAATCGATCTGAAACCCGAGGATGTGTTGGTTATCAGTGCCGCATCCGGCGGTGTGGGAGCCGTGGCGGTTCAGCTTGCGGTGCATCGGGGAGCAACAGTTATCGGTATCGCATCGGAGAAAAACGCGGAGTTTGTGCGCTCTCTGGGGGCTATTCCGGTTGCATACGGTGACGGTTTGAAGGAACGTATTCTCAAGGCTGCTCCGGCCCCGGTTACGAAAATACTTGACTGCTACAACGGTGACTACATTCCGTTAGGGGCAGAGCTCGGCCTGAAAAAGGACGCGATGGGCACGCTGATTCCTACGCCGAAGGCGATGATAAAAGGCGCGCAGTTTACGGGGGCGCGGCATGCGCAGCCCGGTGACCTGAAAGAAGTCGCCGATCTGGCGGCGTCGGGAGATATTGATGTGACCTTAGCGCATGTGTACCCGTTCAAACTTACTTCCATCCGTGACGGTTATAAGGAACTGGGCACGGGGCATGTGCGCGGTAAACTTGTGGTCACTATTCCCTAACAAAAGTCGAAAACTATGAAAATTTTAGTATCTGGTGCTACCGGAAACGTGGGCCGTTTGGTCGTGGAACAGGCACTTGCGCGTGGCCATGAGGTAGTTGCACTTGCCCGGAACCCGCAGAATCTTCAGCTCGATCACCCGAACCTCACCACGGGCGCTGTAGATATTCTTGATGCTCAGGCCCTCAAACCCTGGCTTCAAGGCGTAGATGCGGTCATTAGTACCGTAGGGATTGGAACCTCGAAAACGCCAACAACCCTTTACTCTGCCGGGACAAAGAATCTTCTGGACGCCATGCAAGAGCATGGGGTATCACGTTTGGTCGTGATCTCTTCGGAGGTCGCCGAACATTGGGCTCATCAAGGGCTCTTCAAGCTCTGGGTGGTGTTGCCGCTGCTGCAACACTTTTTGGGTGCGACCTACGATGATATGCGGCGTATGGACGTGGTGTTGTGGGAAAGCACCGCGCAGTGGACTGCGGTGCGTGCCCCTCGCATTCAGCCGATGAAAGCTAAAGGTTCTTATCGGCTAGATGCCCACAAGCCGCTTCGTCGCGGCTGGATGATTACCTCGGCAGATATGGCGACTGCGTTGCTCGATATTGCCGAACGTGAGGATCTGAACCGACAGCACGTCTACGTTGCTCACTAGATGTGAGAAGGCCTGCTATATCTTAATTTGGCGATGCTTATTTCAGCTATACGCTCCAGAGCCTACTTGCCGTTTGCCAGTTATCAGGAGCTCCTATATGTGAAATTGGGACTATCTGAACTTCTGGAAACGATTGTACGACTGTCGGTAACAGTTTTTTATTACCGACAGCGAACCGGTCTAAAAGAAACTGCACAAGTGTAAGTTGTCCAAAAGTGCGTGTCCATTCGGTATTTATGCAGTCGAGATCGATGTGGGTACCTTGAGCAGGTAGCTTAGGTGAAATAGCATGTACCCTGTTAAAAAGGCGACCATGATGAGCGCAGATATTCCGCACGATGTTAAGAGCCTTAAGCCAGCTACGCAATTGAGGCGCAGTGAGGTCGCACTGACCAGATATAGTATTCTGCACGCTACGGGGTGAAAGCTCGTAAAGATAAGTTAAGCTTCCCCAGTCCATAATCTCCGTGGCAGCCCATACTGGAAGATTCCCGCCATATTTCTGTTTGTGGTGATTAACAAAGTCTTCACGTGATGATTTAAGCTCATGTTCATAACGTCTACGCCAACCGTTATATTTCTTCTCTTTAGGGGTACGAACTTTAACTCCAAGCTTGTAAGGATCGAGGTGAATCAAAGGGTCGAGACTCCCTAGTTCATGACCAAGATGCGCACGTATTGCAAGCTCAATAGGTGTAAGAGCTGTAAATGTTGCTGTACGAAGTCGAGAATCAAATCTATATAAGTCAACTACATCTCTCAACCGCGTACCTGGAAAGAAAGTATCTGCACGGCTGCTATTTTTAAACTCCCGAAACGGGTAGCAATAACCGCTCAAACGATAATAGCTAACCTGCTGAAGTAAAAATACCGCTTCGTCGCGATCTCCTATGTCCATACCACGTCTGACTAGGATATCTATTTGTTCATTGTAAGTTTTAAATTCTTTGATGTCCTCGCCCATGAGTACCCTCTGTATGATGAAGACCGGCCCTGGACCTAACTGTCAAAGCAGTAGGCGGAACCGGTCGTGGTGATAAACACTCTACACAACGTTAGTCATTCTAAGCAAGCGCGCTCGCGCCTTATTCTTGATAAATGTCATAAGAACTTTCGTCTTGCTAGAGTTATCCGCACTCACTTTATAAGGCAACCAGTCTCACCGGATTACGCTTCGCTCCATCCTATGAGACAGCCTTAGGTGCTCGCTGCGGATACCCTGCTGAGGCGCGGAAGTTCGTGCTTGATGAGGTATGCATCGTAAGCGATTCAGGGTGGATCGCCTCCAGGCGAGACGGACTCCCAGTCAAGCGCATGATGCGTACCTCACCAAACTAAAACGCCGGAGGTAAGTCCTGTGCGTACAGCCCGTTTCTGCTAAAGAAAACTATGGTGCAAAGGCAGAGCACGCAAAAACCGCATCCGAAATCGTTGAATAACACGACGTATCGGATACGGTTTTGTGTGTGAAGACTTCAGATGTCCTCAGAGAATTTAGCGTGAACGCTGACGCAGACGCGGCAGGTCGAGAATAACGACCGCGCGTGCCTCCAAGCGAATCCAGCCGCGGGAGACGAACTCGGCCAGAGCCTTGTTCACGGTCTCACGGGACGCACCCACCAGCTGCGCAAGCTCTTCCTGAGTGAGCTCGTGGGCCACGAGGATGCCGTCGGTTGCGGGGCGACCGAAGCGATCCGCCAGATCCAGCAGGGCCTTAGCGAGACGCCCGGGAACATCCGAGAACACCAGGTCTGCCAAAGCCTCATTTGAATGGCGCAGACGGCGTGCCAGGGTCTTAATGACCTGGTCCGAGATGCTGGGGTCCTGCTGCTGGGCGCGTTTGAACGACTCGTGCTTAATAGCAGCCAGGCGGGTCTCAGAGACAGCCACGGCATTGGTAGAACGCGGGGAGGGGTCAAAAAGTGCCATTTCGCCGAAGACATCGCCGGGGCCCATGATAGCGATCATGTTCTCACGCCCATCGGCGGCGGTGCGGCCAAGCTTAACCTTGCCGGAGAGCACGGCGTAGAGCTGGTCGCCGGGGTCTCCTTCGTAGAAGAGCACGGCGTTACGGGAAAGGTCGATTTCGGTAATATCGTCGGTGAGCAGCTTGAACGCGGCGTCATCGAGGGTCGCGAACAGCGGCGAGCGGCGCAGGATATCTAGATCCATTGTTTTGTTCTCCTTGAATATGGGTGGGGTGCGAGCACCCCCTTGTGTGAGCATTCCGGCTGGTGCACCTGCTCGAACCTATGAGCTGAGGAGCCCAAGAACCGGATGTGATATATTCAACTTACTGTTATTGAGATTACCTCAAAAATCTTATTTATGCATCTGAAAACGGTTGGCCGAAAGCAAAACTTCCCTGGGAATTTTTCAAAAAACTAAAGATTTTCACAGCTTAACCCTTTAGCATCAGTACATGAGTGCGGCGTTTTCCACGCCATCATTCATTATTTCTTTATATTCCAAGAGAGGAACGCTTGTGTTTGCTAACCTGAGCCCCCTCGACATTATTATTCCCATCATCCTCGTACTGTATTTCCTTATGGGCTTACGAAGCGGGTTCTTTACCACGCTCGGAACGTTCTTAGGGTTAGCACTGGGTGTGTGCGCCGCCGCATGGCTGGTGCCGCTGGCGGTTGCCGCCGTCAGCCCGCAGTGGATGCTTCCCACCGCTATCGGGCTTCTTTTGCTATGCCTGGTGATTGGGCAGTGGCTGGGCGTCATTGCTGGCAGGAGCATCCGTAAAGTAACAGATGTCACACCTATAAAGGGTGTGGAGAGGTTCTTCGGCGGCGTGCTGAACGTAGCCGCCTGCGCCCTCGTACTCGTCGTCATCACCCTATCCATGCGCACGGTACCCATCCCGTCAGTGAACACGGCGCTGGGCGAATCGAAAACCCTCACCTGGATGGTTGAAGCAACCCCATCCGCCGTGAAAGACCGCATCGACAGCGTCCGCAACGATGTACTCACCGCAGGCAGCATCCCCGAAGTCAAACAGCTGCTCTACCCCGAGACGAACGCACCCACCCAGCAGGTTCAATCCGATGCACTTGAGAACGCCTCATCCTCAGTAGTGCAGATCCTGGGTGCCGCTGAGCAGTGCGGATACACCTCCACCGGCTCCGGGTTCGTCGCTGGGCAGGACCTCGTAGTCACCAACTCGCATGTGCTTTCTGGAGTTACCTCACCCACCGTGCAGGACTCACGAGGACGCACCTACCCCGGCACCGTGGTCTACAACAACCCGGCGCAAGATCTAGCGTTCATTCGTGTGCCCCGCTTGCCTATCCAACCGCTGCAGGTGGCCAACACTAACTCCGAATCCGGCGAAACCGTGACCTTCATGGGCTACCCGAAGGGCGGCCCGTTCGCCGCAAAACCCGCCACCGTACAGGGCGTGGGCAACATTCAGACCATCGACTCTGAAACCGGTAAAGCCAACCCCACCCGCCAGGTGTACCAGATCGCCGCAGACGTGCAGCACGGTAACTCCGGCGGCCCGATGCTCACCCAAGACGGCACCGTAGTGGGCGTGGTCTTCGCAAAAGCAACCGAAGGCCAGACCGGCTATGCGATAACCGCATCCACCCTGAAGCAGGCGTTGGCTGCCAACGGCAATAACACCACGCCTGTCTCAACCGGCCAATGTAAAGCACGCTAAGGTGAGCAACACACCCTCATAACCCGCGTACAGCGGACTAAAACGGGCGCCCGGTACCGAAAAAGGTACCGGGCGCCCCGTTCGCTGATGCAAAGCCCCGTGTTAAATATCGTCTTTAAGGTACTCGGCAATAAAATCAATAGCCATCACATACCCATAAGCACCCGCACCACTAATCACGGTGGTTGCCTGCGGGGACACATACGAGTGATGCCTGAACTCCTCACGCCGGTAAATATTCGACAGGTGCACCTCGACGACGGGCAGCTCGGCAGCCTCCAGCGCATCGTGAAGCGCCACCGACGTGTGCGTGTACGCTGCCGGGTTAATCACAATCGCAGCCCCACGGGTGCGGGCCCGCTGAATCTCATCCACCAGCTTCCCCTCATAGTTTGTTTGCATAAACTCAACATCAAACCCGTGCAGGGCGGCACGCTCACGCACCGACAACTCAATATCAACCAGGGTGGTGTGCCCGTAGATTTCGGGGCGGCGGTGCCCCAGCAGGTTCAGGTTAGGGCCATTCAGCACAAAAATAGTTGCAGACATACTTTTAGTGTGGCACATTGAAGCGTCCCCGCGCAGGATGCACGCCCACCAAACCACCCCGCCACCACTATTTAGGTTTGTGAACCAGCCGCTTGAGACTGGCGGCAGCAACACTGTTTCTGCGGTGACCGTGTAAGAGTAACTAGTATTGAGAAACCATCAGTATATTCTCATTAGCAGCGGCAAACGCGGGAAAACTGGAAAATTCCGGTTTTCCCGCGTTTGCTTGCACGTGTTTGGGCTGGAAAAACCCTCAGGCATGAAGTGCTGAGAAATGGAAGCACCAAGCGGTTTAGCATAAAAACTAGTCTGACCCCAGACACTGAGCCAAGAAGTCTGCAGCCATCACCCATGTGCGGGTGTCTGCTCCTCCGCCCACTGAGCGACCGTGGGCCCAAGTAACTCTGCATTCTTAGGGGCACGCAGAACACCCTCAGCGAGCGCATCTAAGACAGGATCTACAACGCTTACTTTTCGACGATCACCTATGGCGTGCAGGTAGGTTTGGGTCAGTTCTGGAAGCCAAATCTGCTCGGGCCCAGCGATCTGCCGGTTGCGCGGGCTTTCGGCCGCAGTTTGAACGAGTACCTTTGCCACAGTCTCCACAGCGATGGGTTGAATCAGCCAGTTTTGAACCTTTATGTTGGTCTCGGTCTGTGTGACGGCTGCAGGGTTAAGAGCAAACTCCATCCACTGCGCAGAACGGACGATGGAGTGCGGAAGGGAACTGTCCTCTAAAACCTTCTCCTGCGCTCGCTTGGCGAGATAGTAGTCAAAATCGTCAAATGCGGGGTGGTCAATATTGCAGATGGAAAGGTGAACCAGATGCTGTACCCCAGCATGCTGGCAGGCTTTCTCCAGGGTTTTGGTAACCTCTGAAAAAGTATCAACCAGACTGGCCGCGGGGTCTGCAGGAAAAGCGTTGGACGTGTCGATGACCACCTGAGCGCCGTTCAGAGCCTCAGCTAGTCCTTCTCCGGTATGCAGATCGATGCCTGTGGCACGAGAGAGAGCAATGACCTCGTGACCTGCTTGCTGGGCGGCGTGAGCGGTGGCGCGACCAGCTGTTCCGGTGGCACCTACAAGAGCGATCTTCATGTGTCCTCCTTAGGAAATCTTTCAGAGGTGGGTACAACTCCCACTATGAAATTGTTAATGTAGATCGATTAATCGTAGTTACCCTCCCAGAGTTGAGCATGACTCATCTGGGGCGCATTAGTATTATCAAAATAACGCAGATACCTGTTCCGGCTCTAGATGCCGCGCCAGGAATTCTAAGAATTGTTCAGAACAAAAATCTGTGCAGGCATATCCTGTGTATGGCATATTTACCCGCTCAAAAATGGTAGAAACCGTGCGGTAACAGCGAACTTCGGAACCCCTAGCTGGGAAAAGTAGACAAAAACCGGTAGGCTCGCGCTATGAGCGCATCCGCACCGAAAAGCACCACCGACACAGACCCAGATCTACAGCTCACCGAGGAAGAACGTGAGCTGCTAAGCATTCGCACCGTGCCCGAGTTTGAGGCTGCACAGGCGGCACGCCGCCGCGCGAAAGCACTCGCCAAAGCCCCCGAAAGCCACCTTGCCACCGTGCGCAGCGCCCGCAAAATCAACCGTATCCTGGGTGAAACCTACCCCTACGCCGTGGCTGAACTCGACTTCACGAACGCCTTTGAACTGCTGATCGCCACGGTGCTCTCGGCGCAAACCACCGATGTGCGCGTCAATCAGGTAACCCCGGCGCTCTTCGCCCGCTACCCGGATGCGCCTGCCCTCGCCGCCGCCATCGAAGAAGAGGTCGAACCCTATATTCAATCCCTCGGGTTCTACCGCGCCAAAGCGAAATCTATTGTCAAACTCGCCCGCCAGCTCACCGACGACTACGACGGAGAAGTTCCCGGGACCCTCGATAAACTGGTGAAACTGGCAGGAGTCGGGCGCAAAACCGCAAACGTGGTACTCGGCAACGCTTTTGGGGTACCCGGGCTGACCGTCGATACCCATTTCGGCAGGCTCGCGCGCCGCATGGGATTCACCACCGAAGACGACCCCGTCAAAGTCGAACACGACGTTGCCGAGCTTATCGAACCGCGCGAATGGACCGACTTCTCACACCGCATGGTCTACCACGGGCGGCGCATCTGCCACGCCCGCAAACCCGCCTGCGGGGTCTGCCCCATCGCCGACCTGTGCCCATCCTGGGGTGAAGGCGAGACGAACGAAACCAAAGCGCGTAAACTCATGAAATATGAAATGGCACCCGGTCGTGAACGCCTGCACCTGCGCTTCCTCACCGGTGCCACACGCCGCCAACTGCACGCCGAAGGATACCCGCTGAGTGCCTAACACCCCGAACACCGCCGCCGAACAAGCCCGCGATGCACTCGCGAACCTTGCCGCAGGAAAACTCGATGTCAACATAGACTCCCTCATGCGGTACGCGCCCACCAGTACCCTCTCCAAAGAGGCAGCAGTGCTCGTTCTCTTCGGAGTACTCGATGATGAACCGAGCGCATCCGCAGACTTTGACGGATGCCCAGAGTGCGTGGGAGAGAACCTGGACGTTCTGCTTCTGGTGCGGGCGGATACTCTGCGCTCACACGCCGGTCAGCCTGCATTCCCGGGCGGCAAAATCGACCCCGAAGATTACGAACTGGCGCGCCAGCAAGGAATTCCGGTAGGGCGCATCGCCGCCCTGCGTGAGGCCGTGGAAGAGACCGGGCTTGACCCCGCGGGCGTTGAAATTCTGGGGGAGCTGCCGACCCTGCCGCTTGCCGTGAGCGATTTCAGGGTGACCCCGGTGCTGGGGTGGTGGGCTTCACCCACGCGGGTTGGCGTGGTCGATACGAACGAGTCTGCCCTGATTGCGCGGGTGCCCGTGCGAGATTTACTCAACCCCACCAACCGGCATACGGCATACGTGAAGCGTGGGCACATAACCCATAAAACCCCGGCGTTTGAGGTTGCGCACTCTGGCGGCGATGCGCGGGTCGAGTTCACCGTGTGGGGGTTCACCGCGATCGTGCTCGATAAGATTTTTGATGCGCTCACCTGGACGGTTCCGTGGGATGCGTCGGTGCTTAAACCTGCGCCCGCCTTAAAATAAGCGGGCCAGGTACGCAGAAGGGCCTGCTCCCCAGAACCGCACAATGCGGGGAGCAGGCCCTAGCTTAGGAGCATTCGCAGCCGGTATTAGTGGCTGGGAACCGCCGGAGCGGGAACACCCGGGTCATCCGGGTAGTCTTTATGTGAACCGCTCGGGTCGCACCAGATCACCTTAATACGGCCGTGACCGTTGGTGTCATTGGTGCCGAAAGTACGGTTATTGTGTGCCCAGAACTTCTTACCGTTGGAATCCCACATCTCGATCCCCGGTGCTAGGTAGCTGCCGCCGGCACCGCCAGCACCAGCGGATGCGAAAGCACCCGAGTACCGGAACTTGTTCGAGCTGCCCTCAATATCCTGTTCCTGATCCGGGGTAGTAACACGCACACCCTGACCAATGACGCTGCCGGAGCCGCCGCCGCCGTAGCCGCCGCCACCGCCGCCGGAGACCGCGTACACGTAGTAGCTGGCGTTATCGTACCCGTCGGCGTAGTGACCGCCGTAGGTCTCAACCGCACCCCAGGCACTCACACCGTCAGCACCGTTAACGGGCTCGGTGGGGTTGGAGGTGCTGTTGCCCTCCGCGCCTTCAAAAGCTGAGGAGAAGATATTGCCATCGTCTGAGTAGTTAATGTATGCACCCGTCGGGCGATCGAATTTAGCGTAGCTCAGGTATTCCTGGGTGACCCGGTCCTGATCTATGGTGGGGGCTTCACCGCCAGCGCCACCGGTTCCGTCGCTGCCGCCTTCTGCGGTGCCGCTGCCCTTACCGCCGTAGACGGTCTGCTCGTAGTCGGGGTAGTTCTCCAGGGAGGTGCTCGCGCCGCCGCCGTCCATGCTGTCCACATGCTGCACTACTGTGACGGTCTGGCCCTCAACGCTCTGGGGGCTCTGCTGCACCTGCATACCGCCGCTGCCCTGCTCACCGATGGTGAGGGTAGCAGTCTTGTAGCTGCCTTCCTTGGTGCGGGGGTAGTCGTTGGTGTTGTGCTGCACGGTAACACCCGCGCCGCCGCCACCGCCAGCAATAGCGATAACTTCCTTAACGGTGAACCCATCGCTTTCCATACGAACAATAGCGGATGCGCCACCACCGGAGCCACCGTACTGGATCTTTGCGGGCTTCAACTTATCAAGGATGAACTGCGCCTGGTTATTGCGAATACCTACCTGAGAGTCGGTGGGAAGAGCAGCTGAGGAACCACCGTCACCAAATCCTTTACCGCCTTCAGCGGGGGTGCCGTCGAAGTTTGCGGTACCAGCTGCGCCGGTCACGAAGGTAAGGGTTTCACCGGGAGTCACATCAAGGTAGCCGGCTACCTCGGCGCCAGCGCCGCCGAAGCCGCCACCGTACTGGTCTTCGTGAGTGGAGCCACCAGCGGCACCGCGCACATAGAACTTGATCTGGTGCACGTCGGCGGGGACTGTCCAGTGGTCGTAGACCTTTTCGCGGGTGTTGCCGCGCGGGGGCTTAGCGTAGTGCTGTGAGTTAAACGTTTTATCTGCTACACAGGGCTCGACCGGCGATGTGGCGAACGCCGGGATGGAGCTAGAAGCCATGACCACGGGTGCCGCCCAAGCCGCGCCGGTAACAAGCGTGCGGCGTGAGAGTTTATTCTGCATGTTTATATCCTTGCGAAGTACTGATATACACACGCCGGTGCCCAGTACCGTGCCCGCCCCTAGCGGAAAAAGGGCGGGGTACGTGAACACAACGAGCGTATATTGAGTGTTGTGATGCGCAGTAGAACCGCGTATACGGTGAATATTCTACTCGTAAAGTCTTTCATCTTCCATATATTCATGCATGTACTGAATGCCTTTCTGTAACCCTGAATCTCAAGCTATAGCTCAAAATTTACCGCGTGGATCCCATGTCGGCAAGTGAATAATTATTCTATAAATTATGTATTTTGATGCATTTTAATCATTTCGTAATAATTGGGCCATGCGATGCGCCGCAGAAATATACGCTCACCCGGTATTTAGGCACTCAAGCACCCTGGAAAGAACTCTAAGGCACCTTCTGAAACTTAATTGAAGCGTTAAAAATGCCAAAATATTTTTAAGAGGCCCAAATCATAAAACGACACAGAAACTAAGTTTAACCTTATAAAATACTCATCTAAGACTCAGTATCTCTTCTCTTTAAGAAGACACTACTTCGCCTCCGCATAGTTCCTCGTAACCGTCACAGACACCGGAAAATCCACCGGGACCCCACCAAAGAGCAGCTGCGCAGCCTGCTGAGCAGACTCCCGCACGATCGCCTCAACACGTTTCGCCTCAACAGAAGGGCCGCACAATACCAGCTCATCGTGCAGAAAATACACAATCTTTGTGCGCATCGGACTGCCGAAAACTGTTTCACTCAGCAGGCGCGAACGCACCCTGCCCATCCAGCACAAAGCCCACTCCGCCGCCGTACCCTGCACCACAAAATTACGGGTCATACGGCCCCACGCACGAGACGCAGAAACCGCCCGAGCCTCCGCAGCACCCGTTGAACGATCCGCCACCGTGCGCCGCCACGTATCGGAAGGGGCAGGGGAGGTGCGACCTAAAAACGTGGTGACCTGCCCGCCCTGCTCGCCAATACGCGCCGCCCGCTCCGTAAACTCCATGGCGCGCGGAAAAAGCTGCGCAATATGCGGCAGCAGCGCCCCAACCTCGCCGCTGCGGCCCCCATACATAATGGCCAGCAGCCCCACCTTCGCCTGCGCCCGCTCAGTCAGCGCCAGCCCGTGAGAACGGCTCAGCTCGGCAATGCCCTCGTACAAGTCGGTGCTGTGCCCCGCAACGCCACGTCCCGCCGCAGCCAACGCCTCATCCCGGCTGAGCGCCGCCAGAATACGCGGCTCAATCTGTGACCCATCGGCCACCGTAAACACTTGATGCTGCGGGGCTATTATTGCCGAACGGATCTCCGCAGGCAGCTGCAAAGCACCCCCGCCGGAAGCACCCCACCGTCCGGTTGCTGCACCGCCCACCTCAAGGTGCGGGCGGAAACGCCCCTGGTGCACCCACGTATCAGCCCAATTCCAGCCGTTAGCAGTCCATATCCGGTACAGTTTCTTATACCGCAGCACCGGGTCGATCATGGCGTGCCTTTCCTGGGCCCGCGCCGGGTTCTGCTGCGCCCACGCCTTCAATTTCCATGAACGGGTGCTCTCAACCTGCGCGCCCGCACGCTGAAGCGCCCGCAGCAGATCCTGCGGGGAATCCGGGTTCAGCTGCGGAGCGAACAGCACACGCCGAATATGCTCAGCAAGCTCAACCATTTTCGCCGGATGCTCGCCCTCACCAGGGCGCGGCCCCAACAGCTGCTCCAGATTTTTATGGTGCTCCTGCGCATCGAACGGGATGCCCCAGTGCCCGATCTCCGCGGCAACAAGAGCACCGGCCGACTCCGCATGAGCCAACAGAGAAAGCCGATCAGGGTGCGCGGCAGCGGCAATAGCGTGCAGCTGCGCCGCGAACTCGCCGAACGTCGCGGCAATAAGCGGGGTACGTGATGCTGGGGAACTCGCATCATCGGAACGCACGGCTGGGCTGGTAGAATCCGCTGAAGACTGCTGGGCAGCAGAAAAACTCAGATCATCAAAGAGCGCCTGCTGACCGCTCACCTGCCGAGCGGGCGGCAGGTGCCCGTGCGGTGGTTCGTGGTGCGGTTCGTGCATCAGCTCAAGCACCGGCGAATAACGAACATGCCCGCCGGGGTGGGTCGCGGCAGCACTGAGAATACGCTGCACCAGCCGCAAATCATGGCATAGATGCACCCGTACCTGCGCCTTTAACAGGAGAGAGCCAAGCACACGCGTATCGGCCCACACCCACCGCACCCGCGCACTCTTGCGCGCATCAGCGCGGGACTCAACCTCACGCACATAGGCGGGCAGGTTCTCAGCGCTCACCCTGTGCGCACGCACAATACGTGGGGCCGTGCCGGGGGTGCTGGAGGTGACCGTTTCTTCCCCCGCACTGGCTGGCGCATCAGCAGAGTCGCTGGCGTGGGCCTCGGCGGCAGCCTCCACATGGAAAACACCCCAGTATGCGGTGGATGAGCCTCCCGCAGGGTTCTGAAAATGCACAGGTTCCCCGCTGTTTGCAGCATCGTTCACTGTGTTGCGCGCAGAGACGGCGCCGGGGGTCTGGGCGTCGGCGTTATCTGCGGGAACAACGAGAATGTACACACTCCTATTATCGGTGAGAGAACTCCGAATATGCGAAGCCAGCGGCGAACGAACCTGCATGTCAGGGTGAATTCGATGGCAGCAATCTATGTCCAAACCCTGCCGCGACAGATATTCTTAAAAAGGTAGAGAAACGCTTTGCCGCTAAGACTGACAAGAACAGCACAAAGCACAATTAAGGCGGTGATCGGGCGATGACCACCCCACACGAACAAGAGACGACCGCGTTCATATCCTGGTTCCGGCGAGGTCATCCCTTAGGGGACGCCCAGGTAGCCAACGTCGGCGGCAAGGGAGCCAACCTTATAACGATGCATCGCGCCGGTCTGAACGTGCCGCCAGGATTTTGCGTGACAACCGACGCCTACAGGGTAGCCGTCGCACCGATTGCTGAAGATATTATTCACGAGGCAGCCGGTACGAACTCTTACGCGGCACGAGAGCTGATCCTGAAGCAGGAAGTCCCGCGCGCCGTGCGAGATGCCGTCGTCGAGGCTTACCGGGCGCTGGGCTCGCCGGTTGTGGCGGTACGTTCATCAGCGACAACGGAAGACCTGGACAGCGCGAGTTTCGCAGGGCAGCAGGATACCTATCTCGGTGTGCAGGGAGAAGACTCTGTTGTCGATGCCCTAAGGCGATGCTGGGCGTCCCTCTGGACGGATCGGGCGGTGGCATACCGCACAGAAGCCGGGTTCTCCCACGAATCGGCAGAACTTGCCGTGGTGGTGCAGGAAATGGTTGCCGCAGACGTGGCGGGCGTCTTATTTACGGCAGATCCTATCTCTGGCATGACAGACCGGATGCTTGTCAGCGCCTCCTACGGTCTTGGCGAGTCCGTCGTCGCCGCCCATGTCAACCCGGATACATTTACGCTGGACTCACAGGGGCACGCCGTCGAGACGATCATCGGGGATAAAGAGACACGCATCGACCTCGACCACACTGGCGGGACTAAGAGAAGCCCGGTTCCACCGAATGATCGTGCGGCTTCGTGCCTGTCAGACTCCGATCTTCGACGGCTCCATGCTCTCGGGCGGCAGGTATCCGCCTATTACAACGCACCCCAAGATATCGAGTGGGGTATATGCGGCGATGAGCTCTACCTCTTGCAGACTCGACCGATTACATCTTTATCGAATCTGTCGAAACCCGACTCGGGGCACGGACCTGCAACGTCAAAGATTCTGCAGATGATGCGTGATGACCTGATCGAGCATTATCCCGCACCGTATCCCCTGGACATCATGCCTGTGCGCAAGGTACAGCAGGAAGTTCAGCAAGTTCTCGGTTCTTTCGGTGTGGATACGCCGCCCGTTGATCGTGTTATTCGCGTCAGCGATGAGGGGATTGCGAGCATTCATGCAACGTGGCCGCGTGTTTCGCCGCGCATCGTAACGCACCTGCCGCGCACATTTAGGCAGGCATTCTCGGTAACGAATCCCGACTGGGACGCAGACTCGCTGGATTGGAAACGTGAACTTGAAGCATTCCAGGCGGATAGTCGGGCGCTTGAGAGTATCACCGACCGTGACCTGATTGCGCGCAGTCACCGTGCGGTTGATGCGGCGGCTGAGCTTACGCGCGCTCGCTTCTCGCGCTACCTCATACCGCTAATGTTCAAACGTGCTGAGGCGGATATGATGATGAAAATTGCGCGGCTCGGCCCGAGCGTCACCACCGAGGATTTATTCGCGAACCTCGATTTTGTGACGGCACATATCGACCGTGAGATTTCGCGTCTCTGCGAGCGCGCCCGCGAACTCGGTCTCGACGACGTTCTTGTGGAAACAGATAACGCGGTTGAATCTCTCTCGAAGCGTCCCAATGGACCGACGTTTCTCGAAGAGGTTCAGCAGACGCTGTCGCGGATTGGGGCGCGCACACCGCGCATGTACCTGCCCTATTCAAGCAGGTCTTGGGGCGAGAACCCCGAGGCATTTTTCACGCTGATTGCCGCCGGTATTCGCGGCAGGCACACCATGGATGCGGAACGGGCCGATAAACGTCAGCTCGTGCGCAGCCGACTGCCACGGTTCCTGTATAAACGTTGGGATAAGACGGTCACCGCGCTGCGGGCTCTGCATGTCGCACGTGAAGGCTCTCTGTATCTCATCGAAGAATGGTTTGTTGAGGCTCGTAGGGTCATGGATGAGATCGCACATCGACTCGTTGAACGCAGCATCTTGGCGAATCCCTCAGATGTAACCTATGCGCTATTTGATGAGGTAGAATCTGCGCTGCTTGCAGAAGAACCATCCTCCGATCTGCAGCAGAAGATTTCGCACCGAAAGCAGAAGCGCACAACCGCTGAGACTCTGTGGTGGGACCGGGGGAATCACCGGTCCGAGACGGACGGCATCAAAGGAGTTGGCGCGAGCCCAGGGGTGACGATGGGCACGGCACGGGTTATCCACGGGCCGGAAGAGTTCGGGCTGCTGGAACCGGGCGAAATACTCGTGTGCCGGTACACAGATCCAACCTGGACCCCACTGTTCAATGTGGCTGCCGCCGTAGTGGCTGATACCGGAGGTCCGCTTTCTCACGCAGCTATCGTCGCGCGCGAGGTCGGGATTCCCGCTGTACTTGGCACTCAATCCGGTACGCAGGATATTGTGTCGGGTCAGACGATTCGGGTCGATGGGAACACAGGACTGGTTACACCGGTCGAAAGTGAGTGAGGGCAGATGAATCGTCGTCACTGGTGTCTGGCAGCCGTGCTCATTGGGTCTGCTTCGGCTACGCTGATGCAGAACTTTATCACGGTCAGTTTGCCGACGATTGCCTCCGAGCTCGCTGGTCACAGTACCGTGGGGTGGGTTGTGGGTGCCTACATGTTAGCGTCCACCGCTGTGCTTCTGAACAGTGGTCGCTGGGCCGACCGCCAAGGACCGCGAAAGGTTTATGTTGTGGGTACCCTGCTGTATGCAACGGCTACAGTGTTGACTTCGCAGTCTCAGTCGATGGTGCAGCTCATTATGTTCAGGGTGTTTCAGGGGCTTGGCGCTGGCATTATCGTGCCCGCGAGTATGGCGGCTGTGACCCGGTACTGGCGTGATAAACGTTTGGGGAGGATTATTGGTCTGCTGGGCTCAATGCAGGTTGTTGCAACACTGATCGGGGCACCCCTTGGGGGCTGGCTGACCTCAGTTCTCGGCTGGCGTGTGGCGTTCGCAAGCCCCGCTCTTCTATCTATCATGGCTCTTGCCCTCTCGTTGAGCCTCCCCGGAAGCCGGCCGCCGAGTGAACCCGCTGAAGCGCGAAGCCTCCTGTCTGTACTGGCTGAGCCGGTACTCGTGCGAGGACTGATCAGCACGGCGGGTTTGTCGAGCCTTGCCTTCGGTGCCGCCGTCTATCTGCCCATGTCAATGGCCCATACGCTGCAGGTGGATGCCGCAACTTTAGGGTGGCTGGTACTGCCTCTGGTGGCGGGAAGCGGCATCGGCTCCGCAATCGGCGGACTGCGCGCGCATCATGCACGCACAGAGGTAATCGGGTGGCTGATGGCGACTATCGGCGTCCTGACGTGCCTGGTGCCTCATATCTGGTCGCTGACTGTGGGAGGCGCACTCGTGGGAATTGGTGTCGGCATCGGTATGCCCGCGATCTTCGTGAGGCTCCAGGAGGCGATCGGCGGCGGAAATGAGGCCGTGACAAGCGGGTTTGTTCAATTCGCCAGGAATGCAGGTGGTGCTTTGGGAGTTCCCCTCTACGGAATCGGGCTGATGCTGCCCGTGGTTCTCTCCGTCTCGCTGCTGCTGACCTTCTCGTTCATGTTTGCCGCCGCGATCGGCGGACTTATCCTGTGTTGGGCGGGAATCATTGGTGTTTCTGCATACAACCCGGTACATGAACCGTTACGTAAAGACAGGGTAACAGAGTAAGGGGATAAGAACCCTTCCTGGTGGTAAGGGCACTGTACCTTTAGTTCTTTCGCAGCAGTACCTATAAACAGTAAAGAATACTAAAAGTATGATAAAAGACTTTATGAGTACTTAAACTCACAATAAACTGCTTCATAAAACGTCATAGAAAAGCTTCATATGTGAATAATACGTATGAAACACTGTGAAAAAACGTGTGGAAAGCCGGGGGCGCGGCCCAAAATGAAAAGTTATCCACAATATCGCAGAGCCCCGCCCCGCGTACGCGCAAAACCCGGTGAAATAGTGCCATGAACACCGCGCACCCCACGACAGCACCGAGTAACACCCCGGCACCGGCCCGGGCCGCTACCCACGCCGGTCACCCCGCGGCGGCACCCACACCCCGCCCTCACAGCTTCGCCGCCCCTGCCGCACCAGGTGCGGCAGGTATCCACACAAGTAATGACCTATCGCCCCTCGCCCCGCTTCTGGTAAGCTCAGCCACCAGCGACCCCAGTGCGGCCGCACCCACCGGAACCATTACAGCCGCCCAGCCCACCACCCAAAACCCCGAAGAGCCGGCGGCAGAATCCCGCAACATGCCCGCCATCATAGGCACCGCCGAAAACCCCACCGCCCGGGAAATAGCCCTGCGGGCAATGCGTATCCTACTGGGCGAATCCTCAGAATACGGACGTGAAGCCTGCGAAAACGCGCTGCAGGCCGCCATTGATGAGCGGGAAGAAAGCATTAGCGCCACCGTGACGCTCGCAACGGAACACTCCGCCTCTTCCGAGACGGCGCAGGAACCGGCGCCGTCAGCCCACCCCGAAAACCCGGACGATACCCCCAGCAGCACCCTGCACGACACCGCCCTGCGCTACCTGCACCACGAGCTGCACGGCATGGGGGCACTCGAAAACCTGACCGGCATACCCCACCTGAGCGACATATACGTTAACGGCCCCGCCGACATTTGGGTGCAGGCCGCCGGGCAAACCCAGCCAACGGCACTCACTCTCGGCAACGAGGCGCGGGTGCGTTCCCTCGCCCAGCGGCTTATCCGCGCATCCGGCGGCAGGCTCGATGCGGCCCACCCCGCCGCCGATGTACAGGATACCCACGGGCGGCGCATCCACGCCGTTATACCTCCGCTGGTGCCCCGCACCCATCTGTCGGTGCGTGTGGCGGCTTCTCGCAGGCAAACCCTTGAAGACCTGGAGAAAACGGGTATGTTCGACGCCGATACAGCCGCAGAACTGCGGAGCATTATTGCCGAGAAGAAAAGCTTCATTATTAGCGGCGGCACTGGAACCGGAAAAACCACCCTGCTCAACGCGATGCTTGCCCTCTGCCCGGCTAATGAGCGGCTTCTCACCCTCGAAGACACCCCCGAATTAGCGCCCTCCCACCCGCACGTGGTGGCTATGATGACCCGCGCCGCAAACACTGAAGGAACCGGAGAAATCAACCTGGGGGAGCTGATTGTTCAGGCGCTGCGCATGGCCCCAGACCGTCTTATTGTGGGGGAGTGCCGCGGGGCAGAAATCACGCACCTGCTCACCGCCATGAACACCGGGCACACCGGTGCAGGTACCAGCCTGCACGCCAACTCGGCGCGTGCTGTACCTATGCGACTGGCTGCTCTTGGGGCGCTTGCCGGGTTGGACGCCCGCACTGTTGCTCTTCACGCGGCCACCGCATTCGACCGTATTATCCATCTGCAGAAAGACGGGCCCACCCGCCGGGTGGAGGGGATCTACGAGCTCGCGCTTGAGCGTGAAGAGCTTACCGTCCGGCCCGTATCCTCCCACGCGGTACCCAAAATACAACTTTCAGAGTTTGAACTTCCGCAATACACCCCAGTCGGTGTTCCTTCACCTGCCGGTTCAGACACTACCCCTCACCTGAAACTTGCCACCGCCGAAGACCTCGCTCCATCCGAGCCTGTTATGGAAAGGCGCCTCTATGTTGCCTAAACAGCCCACCCCAGAAGAACTTCGCCTCTGGCCTGATGCCCTGCGTGCCATTGCCGTTCAGCTTGATGCCGGGCTGAGCCAGACCCAAGCTATCGCCGGTGCCCTCACCCGCATCGCCTCCGACCGTGCAGAGCACTCACCGGCCGCCCCCGCTCAGCTCTCCTGGTTTGCGCGTCGCGGATACCGGCAGGCGACACAGGATATTGCCACTCTATTCACCGCCCTGGGGGCCAATGCCGAACTGGGGCTGCCTCTTTCTCAAGCCTGTCAACAGTGGGTTCACACCCACACCGGCACCACCCGCCAGCACAGCGTGCAGCGTGTTAATGAGCTGTTGGTATGTCTGCATTTGAGTGAGGCAACCGGGTCCGCACTGTCTGCCACCCTGCGCCGTGCCGCCGAGCACGCTGAAGAAAGCATTGATGCGTTACTGGGGCGAGAAAGCGCGCTCGCCGCACCTCGGGCCACGGGCCGGATCCTCTCGCTGCTGCCCTTTATTGGGTTGGGGCTGGGGGAGTTAATGGGCACTTCACCGGTGAGTGTGCTGACTGGTTCGATTGCCGGGGCGTGTGCCGGATTAGTGGGGGTTGGGCTTGCGCTTGCCGGAAGACGCTGGACGGCGGCCCTAGTGCACGCCGCAGAAACCGAGACCTTCTAAAACACCGAAGAACTGCCGGAAACCGTGAAAGGAGTAAAACGTGGATGATCTGCTGATAACCGCCAGCCTATTCGCCCTGTGTGCGGCCTGCGCCCTGTCGATTGCACACCGTATTATCAACCGCAGAAATGTTCAACGTGAAACAAAAAAGAATAAGTATTCTTTATTTTCTGATGAGGTTTCCCGCTCTCGCAACACGGCGCATCTAGACTCGCAGAGTGTAAAAACCCGCCTGCCGTTACTCATTAAACGCACCGGGCAGACAGCCGCGAAAAGCGCAGGGCCCCGTATCGACACGGCTCTTGCTCTCGAAATACTCGCCGCTCAGCTCGACTCCGGGCTGGGACTGCACCAAGCGCTCACCGCCTTAGCCGATGCGCTGCCTGGCACCCCTCCGCCAACTCAGCGAAAACGTAAACAGCGTTCTGAGAATGCCGCACCATCGCAGCCTCAGGGAACGCCCGGGCGGCTGCGCAGTATATGCGCTGCCCTCACCCTGGGGGCAGACTGGGATACCGCGTGGGCACCGCACACTACCGACCCGCTCTTAGGTGAGTTGGGGCGCATCCTCGCACCGGGTTATGCCTCCGGGGCACCCAGTGCCACCCTGCTCAGGCACCAAGCCGATGCGCACCGCACCGGTAACCGCCGTGCCGCCGAACGTGCCGCGGGGAAACTCTCCGTAGCTCTCGTGCTGCCGCTGGGGTTGTGCTCGCTACCGGCATTTATCTGCCTGAGCATCATACCGATTTTGGTGTCGCTGCTGCCTACCTTGGCAGGGTAAGACACCGCAACCTAATAAAAATCCATGAAAGGAAATAACCATGACCGCCGTATACCCCTCCCTCACCGCACTGGCAAACCAGGAATTTTTGGCGGCCCACGACACCGGGTGCACCACCGAAATGTGCACACCCCTGTGCCGCCAAGCCTCCCAGTTCGCCCAGCTGCCAACCGGGATGATTGACACCGACCGTATTACCGCCGCGTACACCGCCACCGGGGCTAACACCGCCGCCCACGCCCCGGTGGGCGACCCTGAAGAAGGCGCCAGCACTGCGGAATACGGTATTGTGATGCTCGCCGCCGTCGGTTTCGCGGGGCTGCTGGTGGCCATCCTCAAATCAGATGAGGTACGTGAAATGCTGCTGGGGGTAATCCGTAATGCCCTCTCCATTGGGTAGAACTATGCGCCGCCGCCCGGGTGTCCCCCCCCTTAGCTGGTACACCCGGGGTGGTGTGTAATTTCCTGCTCTACCCGGTGGGAATTGCACGCCTTGGCAGCCGTAATACATCAGTAAAGAGTGAATAATCATGCGTATATATTCGCCGTGGCGGGTGCGTGAACCCTCCTCAGCACCCGGCCCCTCAAAAATACGTTCCGCAGACCCCTCTGACGCTGAGCACGGAGCGGTAACCGCCGAATTCGCGGTGGTGCTGCCGGGGGTAACCCTCGTACTGGCCCTCTGTTTAGGTGCCGTCGCAACAGGGGCGGCGCAGGTTCGGCTAGAGGACGCTGCGCGGGTTGCCGCCCGTGCCGCCGCACGGGGAGACGCCGAAGCCAGCATCCACACGGCCGTCTCCCAAACGGACCGGGATGCCGCCGTGAGCATTGCCCGCGAAGGGAACACGGTGCGTGTGAGCGCCGAACGGAAAGCACCCGGGGTTATCGGCGCAACCACCGGCTGGACGCTCCGCGCGCAGGCAACCGCCAGCGTCGAAGGATCCGAGGGGCTACAAGATACTGAGGAAGCCGCACACCATGAAGAATAAACATTCTGTACTACGTGCTAATGCTCCCACACCCCGCACCGCCTCGGCTGGGCGTGCCACAGAAGAAGGCAGCGGCACCGTGCTTGCCCTCACCATTATCGCCGGGGTGCTTATCCTCACGGTACTCACGCTCGGAGCGGCGGGCGCCTACACCGCCCACCGGCGCGCCGCCACTGCGGCTGACCTGAGCGCTCTCGCCGCCGCCGACACGCTCAGGGGCCTGAGCGAAGGAGAACCGTGCGCGAATGCCGCGCGCATCGCCCAGGAAAACGGGGCGAACTTAGCCGCCTGCACCGAACCTTCCCGCCCCGACACGATGGATGTGCGCGTCAGTGTTCCCATTACCGGCCCCTTCGCTTTCCTGGGCGACGCAAAAGGCCAGGCGCGAGCGGGGGCACCCGATGACACCGGTGACGAGTAGCCATGTGCGGGCCATAACGGACCCTGCCGCAAGGTGGTCACGGCACCTCGGTGCTGCATCAATAATGGTGCCGCTAGACGAGCCATCACCCCAGCACGGTACCTCGTAAAGGGCACGTCTGCCCTCACCGCGCCGGTGCCGCTACCCGGCCTCATCAAGCGAGCGCAGTATTGCCCGCAGCAGGTTTTGTGCGCCCGCCTTCGACAGCGGTTCGTTGCGGTTGCCGCATTTGGGAGACTGCACGCAGGAGGGGCAGCCGCTCTCGCATCCGCAGGAATCAATGGCGTCCAGGGTTGCGCCCAACCAGGTGCGAACCGCCTCAAACCCGCGCTGGGTAAAGCCTGCTCCGCCGGGTGCTGCATCGTACACGAAGATGGTGGGGCGTTCCGTATCGGCGTGGTACAGGGTGGAGAGTCCGCCTAAATCCCAGCGGTCGCAGGTCGCAATCAGCGGTAATAAGCCGATGGCGGCGTGTTCTGCGGCGTGCAGGGTGCCGGGTGCATCCGGCTCAGCCACACCGGCGGCAAACAGGTAGCTCGGGTCAAAGGTAAACCAGATAGCCTCGGTCATCAGGATGCTCGGCGGCATCTCCATCGGCTCATCGCCCAGGTACTCACTGCCGTACACCGAAAACCGTTGAAAGCCCATAACCTGATCGGTCACCTGAACCCGCCCGCGATGCATCGTCAGCCCAGCAGCACCGGGCTGGGCGCCGTCGAACTCGTACCGCACACCCGCCTTTTCCTGCAGAATCTTCACCTCGGTCGCCTCAATCGCCCGCGTGTAATAGTCGGGGTACACCCGCGAGAGCAGAATAACGCGCGCCGCTTCATCCAAGGACTCCACCAAATACTGGGCGTTCTGGTGAATATAGATAGCCCCCGGGTGCCCCTGAGTCATCGCCTGCGCCGAATCCATTGTGCCTATCAGCGAACCATCCTCGGCATCAATCAGCTGATAGGGACCACCGCCGGTGGCACGCAGATCCACCAGATTCGTCGCCGACTCCGCGTGCGTCCAATACCAGCCGTCCGCCCTGCGGCGCAGATAATTCTGCTGCACCAACCGGTTAAGCAGAGCCTCAGTATGCTCGCCGAACAGCGAAAGCTCCTCGGCACGCAACGGCGACTCCGCCGCGGCAGCGCACAAATGCGGCGAAAGCACATACGGGTTCGTCGGGTCGAAAACGGTAGCCTCCACGCTCTGCCCGAAAATCGCCTGCGGATGATGCACCAGGTACGTATCCAACGGATCGTCCCCAGCGATAAGCACGGCGAGCGCATCCTGACCCCCGCGACCGGCACGCCCAATCCGCTGAATAAAGGATGCGCGGGTTCCGGGCCAGCCCGCCACGAGCACCGCATCCAACCCGGAAATATCGATACCCAGCTCAAGTGCAGAGGTGCTTGCCAGCCCGAGCAGTTCGCCGGTACGCAGCCGATGCTCAAGCTCACGGCGTTCCTCTGGCATATACCCCGAACGGTACGCCGCCACCCGATGCGCCAGCCCCGCCTCGGTCTCATCAAGGTAGCGCTGCGCTCGCTGAGAGATCAGCTCGGCACCGCGCCGCGACCGGGTGAAGGCAAGCGTGCGGGTGCGTGAGAGTACCAGGTCGGTGAGCATCTGAGCGCCCTGCTCGGTAGCGGAGATACGCTGCGGTGCCTGCTTTTCCGCCTCGGAACGGGTGTCGAAGGCGCTCGCGCCGGCGGCGAGTTTATCCCTCACCTGTGTATCAGGCAGGAACTCCGGTTCCCATAGGATGACGGTGGATTCTCCGCGGGGCGCGGTCGATGCGGTAATCGCGTCAACGTTCCCCTCGGGTACTCCAATGAGCTTGGCGAAAGACTCGGCAGGGTTCGCGCTCGTGGCGGATGCTCCGTAAAACACCGGATTTACGCGGTAGAGCGCGCAGACTCGGCGTAGGCGGCGCAGCAGATTGGCGATATGCGCGCCGAACACGCCGCGGTAGCTGTGCACTTCGTCAAGCACCACATAGCGCAGCCCGCGCAGGAAGTTCGCCCATTGCCGGTGGTTGCCCAGAATTCCGTAGTTGAGCATATCCGGGGTGGTGAGCACAAAATTAGCGTGTTCGCGCACCCACCGCCGCTCCTGCGCCGGGGTGTCGCCGTCATAGGTGGCGGCGTTGAGCCCGGGAAGATGATAGGCGGTGATGGCGTTGAGCTGGTCGGCTGAGAGTGCCCGCGCCGGTGAAATATATAGAACGTTCGCTCTCTGATGGAATCCTGTGGAACTCGTATCTGCTGCCGTGGTGCTGAGCTGTTCACGGTGCGCACCGCGGTAGAGGGCATCGAAGGTGGGCATGAGGTAACTCAGCGATTTTCCGGATGCGGTCCCGGTCGCCACGATCACGTGCCGCGCCGTTGTGTCCGACTCATCGTGCCCCTGCCCGGATGCTCGCCCGAAGGAGAGCCTGTGCGCGTCTTCGGCGAGTGCAGCATCGAAGGCGCAATGCGCTGCCTGTGCCGCCTGCACCTGGTGGGTGTACGGTTCGTGCACGCCCAGCGACTCGAAGGCCTCAATCACGCGCGGGTGCAGCCAGTGCGGCCACGGCGAATACTGCCCTTCACGTGCGGGGATGCGGTGCACATGGGTGATTTGCGGGGGCAGCGAACCGTCACCGGGAAGTTTGGGCATAAGCCTGCTCAGCTGTTCGCGAAGGTTCTCATCGGGGCGCGAGGCAGGGGAGAACCCGGGGCGCTCATCAGCCGGGGAGCCGGGGGAGGGATTGGGGCGCATCACACCATTGTAAAACCTCGGGTACGGTAAACCAGCGTGGGCAATCGCAGGGCGCCCGGTATGTTCCGCTCGTCCCAGCAGGAGGATATTCGCTACCAGAAAACGACGAAATCAGCCGGTGCAATGGGGCAGAAAAACGACGAGATATACCTCATGGTGAAGAAACCACATGCACCCATCATCGCGGGCGCATCTCGCAGGAGAACAGGGATTATCGGTCATGTTACGGGACGAGCACCGCCGCCATGGCACACACGATGTACCTAGAAAGCGTAAAATAGGAGGGTGGCTCAGAATCGAATTATCTTGTATTACCAGTTTGCCCCCATAACCGACCCCGTGGCGGTCATGCTCTGGCAGCGTGCCCTGTGCGAGAAGCTCGGTTTGCGCGGGCGCATCCTCATTTCCAAACACGGTATTAACGGCACGCTTGGCGGCGAAATCAGCGCGGTTAAGGCGTACACCAAAGAAACCCGCCAGTACCCCGGTTTCAAGAACATGGAATTCAAATGGTCTGAGGGCGGTGCCGAAGATTTTCCCCGTCTGTCGGTCAAAGCGCGCGATGAAATCGTGGCGTTCGGCGCTCCCGACGAGCTCAAAGTAGACGAAAACGGCGTGGTCGGCGGTGGTGTGCACCTCAAACCCGAAGAGGTGAACAAGCTCGTGGAAGAACGCGGCGATGAAGTCGTCTTCTTCGACGGACGCAACGCATTCGAGGCCAAAATCGGTAAGTTCAAGAACGCTGTGGTGCCCGATGTTCGCACCACCCACGACTTTATTCGCGAGATCGAATCCGGTAAGTATGACGACCTGAAAGATAAGCCCGTCGTCACCTACTGCACCGGCGGCATTCGATGCGAAATCCTCTCCGCCCTCATGAAAAACCGCGGATTCAAAGAAATCTACCAGATAGACGGCGGTATTGTGCGCTACGGCGAAAAGTACGGCGATAAGTCCCTGTGGGAGGGCTCGCTCTACGTGTTCGATAAGCGCATGCACATGGAGTTCACCCCGGATACCGTCACGATCGGTCAGTGCGAGCGCTGCTCGGCGCCGTCCAATAAGTTCGAGAACTGCTCGAATGAGAGCTGCCGCGAACTCGTGCTCCTGTGCCCCGAATGCGCCACCGACGATGCGAAACGCCGCTGCGTGCCCGAATGCGCGGCTGACCGCCAGAGCGTAGGGGCCGGTATCTCATGAGTGATTCCGTACAGGCGCCCGTGACGGTTTCACCCGCGCGCATTGAGAAACACGGCTCTTTGCTGGTGGCGGGAGTATCCCAGGTGTATAAGCTGGGGGACGATTTCACGCCGCTGTGGGATGAGCTGAATCAGAAGGCATCCCCGGCGATGCTCGATATTCTGGCGGTCACTCAGTACATTGGCGTGTGCACCCAACCCAGCACCGATGGTTTCGTGCGCTACACGGCCGGTATTTTGGTTGATGACCGTGCCTCAGCGCATAAACTTGGGCTGGGTCTGCTGGAACTTCCCGCGAGCACCTACGCGGTGGTTGAGGTTACCGGGCCGATTTCGCGGTCTATTCCGGCAGGTTTTGAGAGCTTTGAGCGTGAGTTCTTCCCGGCGCATCCGCAGTACCGCCCGTTAGGCGGCCTGGAGGTGTACGGTCGCGGCGATATGCAGGCGGCAGACTACACGATGGAACTGTGGGTTCCGCTGTTAGAGGTTCCTGCATCAGCATAAAGCGCTCCGACTAGAACTCCTTGGTCTTCTCCCAGTCTTCTATATCGCCGGGGGCCACCTCGAATACGGGGTGCACTGCGGGCTTACCGGCCTGGGTGAATTGCGCGAGACGCTCGGTAAGAATAGGCTCCCAATCGGCATCTCGCCCGGCAACTTTGTGCGCCAGAAAGCTCAGCTCATAGGCAAGCTGGCCCTCGGTCACGGGAATAGAGTCCAGGTTCTTACCCCGCTCAGCGGCAATCAGCGAACGGTTGAAGGAGTACCCGCGCAGCTGCGCCTCATCGGCGAGCCCGTGCAGATAAGCCCCAATTGCCTCCACCGGCTGAGAATGCGCACGAAACCGAATGAGCTGCGGGTGATTCGTGTACCCTCGGGTGAGCCCGCGCAGCACTTTCTGCGCAAGCAAGCTCTCACGCCAGCACGCGATCAGGGCGCGACGGTCAAGAAGGGACGGGTGGGCAGACCAAATACGCATCCACCCACTATACAGCCGCAGACCTGCGCTCTTAGGTAAAACAGCAGCGGTCCGCCCAAAAATTATTGAGGCAGAATGCACCTATGGGGCGCTCGCATCTGAACAGGATGCGAGCGCCCCACAGTGGTGCAGGTGCCTTGAGGCTACGAGTTCCGCGCTAGCTATGCCCAGTATTCTGGGCTTTCGGGGGAAGGTGGGTCGGGCTGCTTATTCGGATCTGATGGGCAGAAAGAATACGTAATTGTGCCGTCCCTGATTTCTCCCCGCCATTCTGCCCCGCCTTCAGCGGTAATATAGGGGTTGAGTACATCGGGAGACACAAAGTTTCCGCCGCCGCCTCCTCCTCCCGAGGCAACGCCCACGAATGCGGCATCATCATACATATACACGGGATTTTCGGATGCGGCAGCCACCGCCGAACCGGATCCGCCTCCACCGTAGCCCGCGCCACCGCCTCCGGAAACAATGTATCCGATACCATTGCGGTCATCGCTTGTGTTGCCTGCAGTATTGAGCGCATACCCGTAGGCAACAACGCCGTCAGCCCCGTTGCCGGTGGGCCCAGAGCCCCCGGATTTGCCTGCGGTATTTCCGGTATGAATCTCTGTTCGTGAGGTTGAGGAAAAGGTCAGCTCTTTATCTCCCGTAATAGTGGCGAGGGCGCCGCCGGAGCCGCCAGCCGTGTTGCTGCCATTCGACCCGGATGGAATCAGAATCTCGGCGTCGTAGTGCCGGTAGTAACGTTCTCTTCCCGAGCGCCCCAACCCTTCGGGCACGTAGTCATCGCCAGCAGAACCTCCCTGACCAATATGCAGATTAAAGTTGTCATAAGAAGTTGGGTCGTCTGTTATCCAGGTTCCCCCGTAAGAAAGGACGTGTGTGAGCCCGCGTGCGCCTGCGCCTCCGCCGCCTCCGGCAACGGCGAGTACGGTTTCTTGGGAAGTTTTCGCATCGACCATGACGATTGCCGAAGAACCACCGCCGGAGCCCGAATAGACCGTAACCTTATTGCTGTGGCTGTTCAGCTTGCCCTGTACATCTGACCCCAGCGCGGTGGGTAGTGCCGCAGACGAACCGCCGTTACCGTACCCTTCGCCGCCTTTGGCGGGGCGGTCATAATATCCGACGCCGCTGGCACCCACATAGAATTTGATGCGCTGCCCGGGTGTTACCTTGACGGTTCCTTGAATATAAGCACCACCGCCTGCGGTTCCGCCGGTTCTGTTATATCCTGTGGCTTCCGAGTACCGCGCCTCCAGGCTACCGCCCGCGCCGCCGCTTAAATCGAAGCGCATATACGAGGCGTAGTCGGGAACCACAATTTCTTCGTAGCCTTTTTCACCGGCTGCACGGTTTTGCGCGGCGGTGCGCACATCCTTGGCGAAAATACTGTAGCTTTTATCGGGGTCTAGGCAGGGGCCGTCGTCGGCGGATGATGATGCGTATGCCGGAATAACGGCGGTGCTCAGCACAAGCGGCGCAGCCCATGCGGTTCCGGTCACCAGATCTCGGCGAGAAATGCCTCGTCTCATAGAAAATATCCTTGTGTTTGAAATTGTTGTGAGTGTTTACCGTGCACAATGATCCCCAAGGAACAATGCGCTGCACCGCCAGGTTAGGGCTGATGAGGCTTCACAATGCGTACGCGATGTCATGGACAGCGGTGCTATCGTGACAGAGGCAGATACGACGGTGGAGGTGAGGACGGCTGGTGCCGCCCACGCCGCACCGGCGACGAGTTTTCTGCGTGAGATACCCCGTGTCATGTGTGATGTAGTCCTTGGGTTGGTCTTGTGTTTGAGCTGAGAGCACCCGGCGCTTATGCGCCTCTCCCACGTAATGGGGGAGAGGCGCAATGGGGCTAGACTACTGTAGCTGAGTGAATACTTGAGTCTGCCGTACTGCCGCAGCAATGCGACCGGCGCTCCTTCATAAGTATGCCACATAAGCCCGATATTTAAGAATATATATGCATTTATAGTGCGGTGTGATGTTGGCTTACTAAACTGTAAAGTCTAGCTTTATAAAGACCTTTTGGGGTGTTTAAGAAAAAATTAAGTCACTGGTCTTAGAATGCATTTTTATCCACTCAAGGTGGCGGGGAGGAGCAATAAATAAGCCGCACGGCACCGCGAACACCCAAGAGATAAACCCTAAAATAATCCCGGGTGTCCGCGTCGCCGTGCGACACGCTTATATATTTTTAGGCTAACCGGCCGATATGGGGGCCAGCTCAGCCGCTACTTGGAGACGCAGAATGCGTACTGGCCAATACCGTCACGGGACTCGCCGCGAACCGTACCCTGCCCGCTTGAGCGCTGGAAGGTGGGGTTGATGACGTCCGCCGCGACAAAGCTGCCGCCACCGCCACCGCCACCGGCGACCACACCTGCACTCACTGAGTAGGCATCGCTTACGGTCCTCCCATCTCCCAACACGTTAATAGTCTGTGCGCCAATAGCTGCTGCTGCGCCTGAACCGCCGCCGCCATAGCCGCCACCGCCACCGCCAGAAACAGCGTATGCGGTCACGTTGAACTTGTAAGGGCTTCCGCCGTCAGGCTGGTCGGTTTCTTTGGTACTGATCGAGTAGGAGTATGCCACCACACCGTCGGCCCCATTAGCTTTCGCGCCTGAACCGCCCGCAACACCTGCTACGGTGCTGGTGCGGATATTTGACTCGGTGGTGCTGGAGAAGGAAAGGTCCTTAGCGGTGCTGTAGGTGGCTTTGCTGCCGCCTGCGCCGCCGTTTGCGCCGCTGCCGGGGTTACCGCCGCGTACATTTACTATTGCGGAGGGGTATTCGCTGTACACCTCGGTACCGTTACTGCCAGCCTGCGGGAAGTCGCTCGCATCGCCGCCATTACTGAGTACCGGGAAACCACCGTCAGTCTTCCAGCCGGCCAGCTTGGTGCCGTTCAGAGTCTCACGTGCTGCCTGGGTCATAGCGCGGGTGCCACCGCCGCCACCGCCGCCAGCAACGGCGAGCAGTTTTTCTTCCGAAGATCCCTTATCGCTAATAAGCACGGCGCTTGCGCCACCGCCTGAGCCTGAGTACACCACAATGTGGTTGTAGGTGGGGCTCTGCATTTCATCCAGGTCAGATACTTCTACACCGGATTCAAGAAGAGTGTTGGAGCTACCGCCGTTCCCGTAGCCTTCACCACCTGCGGCAGGCTTGTCGTAGAGGCCAAGGCCGCCAGCGCCCACATGGAATTTCACGGTCTGTCCGGGGGTGACCTTAATGGTTCCCTCAATATCTGCGCCTGCGCCGCCATCACCGACGTTGCGGTTAGCATGGTCGACGCCGCCGCCGTAACCGCCCTGGATCTTAAACCACATGTAGGTGGCACCTTCGGGGACAGTTATTTCTTCGTAGCCCTTTTTATTATTTGCACGACCTGCGGCAACTGTCTGGCGTGCTTCGAAGTCATTGAGGTTTTGGCAGGGGTTAACTGAAGATGCATACGCGGGTATAGCTGTAGATGTCAGCACTGCGGGGGCGGCCCAAGCGGCGCCCGCCACGAGCGACCTGCGGGAAATATTCCTGGTCATGGTCTGCATTTCCTTGAGTGTAGTAGTTCGAGTGTGAACGTGTCACTGCGTGGGTATTGGGCGCGTGGTAGCCACAAGAGGGTGAATACTGCGTGCGGGAAATCAATACCTACTGATGACAGTTGAAAGCTGAGCGAGTACTACGGCACCTGAGAAGGCACCTCCCCTCAGTGTGCCCGCAGGGCTCATAAAACTCAAGTAAATATTGACGATTGGGTAGATTTTTTCTTGAAAATATGATAAACAACCTATCCAGGTTGCATATACTCTACTTTTTGGTTGTACTTATTCCACCCCTTGATACGTTTTAATGTTTTACCGGTGTAGTAAACCGGTGACAGGTGGCTATTTTATGATGCGCATCGCATAAAAAACAGGTTTTTCGTGATGGAAAACACCTTAAAAATAGTGTCTTGGGAGCCATGAAAAGACAAAAAACGAACCCTCTCGTTTGAAAGTTAAACATTCAAACGAGAAAGTCCGTTGCTCCAACTATAGGTTTATATAAAGCTTTACCAGAAGCTCTATAGTCCGCTGTATTTCAGGGGAATCAAGGGGCGGGTGAACCCCAGGTACGCAGCTGCATTATTGCTGCTGTGCATCTGTTGCTAGGTGTGATGCTCCTGCTGTGGGGTGGGGTGGAGAATATGCACCGCTCCACTATTGACCGCGCCACCGCTAAATGCATAAATATAGGCTGTTCCAATCATGCAATCAGCTGCAAAAACACTAGCCAACACCGTCCGCCGGCAGTGTGAACATCGGTATTGACGGCGTAGAACACGTCATTGGTGTATACCCGTATTTCATGCCATTAGTAGGGCATGAAATACGGGTAGGATTGAGAGCTTCACCTGTGTGCGGCTGGAAGCCGCAGCTAGGGGTGCGCAGAGAGGCCTATAACCTGGTTACGACATAATCTGGCCATTAGCTCTAGAAGGTGGAACAGAAATCATACTCCAGATACCCCGACTCGCCCGTGCCAGCCGCTATAATACTAGACCCTTCTGCCTCTGGAGACACATAAGAATCGCCGCTGCCGCCACCACCCATAGTGACCCCCATACCAATGGCGTACACTTCGCCGCTGTGCTCATCATATTTTTGCATCCCAAGGGCGAGAACACCGCCTGAGCTGCCACCGCCGTAGCCCGCTCCACCACCGGGTGAAACCGCGTACCCAGAGACGGCATGCACATATTCTGAAGCATTAGCGTCATCACCATAAAACTTATGAGTGCTGTAGGCATACCCATAAGCTGCCACACCATCCGCTCCATGAGCACGCAGACCGTCGCCTCCAACACCTCCGGTGGTGTTCATAGTACGGATAGTGACAGGTGTCTGATCAACGGTTTTGAAAACGAACGGGTCAATAGTGGGGAGTTCGGCAGGCTTTGAGCCTTTGCCTCCTTCTCCGTTGATTCCTCCCTTGCCTCCATGCACGAATAATTTTTTCCCCTCGTAGAATCCGTAGTAATTATGGTAGCCGTAGAAGTTTTCTTCAGCAGACCAACCATCTTCACCGTGGCCATCCCACGTCGAATCTCCTCCACTTCCTGTGTAGAGGGAACCATAATTGTCCCATGAGGCATCCCTCTTATGATCAGATGTATTTCTGGAATCGTCTACAGTACCGCGGAGACCGGCACCACCGCCACCGCCAGCGACCACAAGAACTGTTTCTTGTGCGGGGTTAGCCGGATCAACCATCACAATCGCCGATGACCCGCCCCCTGAGCCGCCGTATATCGCTATGTTGTCTGCTTCAAGGTCTGTCAGGATCGTCTGCTCTTCGGCCGGTATAACCGATGAGGGAGAAAGCTTAGAAGAACCGCCCTTACCGTATCCGGCACCCCCTTCTGCCGGTCGGGTACCGAAAGCCTCGCCGGAAGAACCCAAATAAATTTTAAGGATCTGACCGGGGGTCACTTTAAAACCCCCCAAGACCAGTGCTCCACGCCCAGCGGTAGCAGATGACTGTGGAGGCTTCGGATCCAGCATCCCGCCTGCCCCTCCAACAATATTGAACCTCATGTAGGTTGCCCCATCGGGTACAACAAGCTCGTGGTAGTTCGCTTCTGCGGAGGTAATCTTGCTGACGAAGCAGTGGACTGCCGCTGATGCCGCATAGGCGGGTACTGCTGTGGAAGCCAACACCGCGGGTGCCGCCCAAGCGGTACCAACCACGACTCTCCGGCGTGAAATCTTTGAATTTTCTACTATAACAATTATCCGTTCTTGAATGTTGAAACGAGTAGAGTGCAATGTGGAACAGTATTTGGTGAGCTGTAGCGCTTTGGCACTTGACGTAATTTCTGCACAGTTTAGAGACAATGCCCAACAGTATCTGGAAATCTGCGTTGCTGGCGTCCTTCACTGCTAGGCCTACTCACGGGTAACGTGTATTATGCCTTTCTAAGCTGGAATGATAGGCCCTTCGGCGGGTTCGGATGTACAAAAATCGTACTCAAACCACCCGTCTTTTACGGTGTATAGGTCCCCATAAACGTAGTGATTATAATGCCATGAACTTTCTCCCATAAGAGGTGAAGAAAAAGACGCTCCAGAACCTCCCGCCCCCGAAGTGAGCCGCATGCTCACATGGGATGCATCTTCGCCAGGGGAACCAATTTTGTGCACTTCGTATCCTAGTGCGAGTGAGGCGCCTGAACCTCCACTATTGTATCCTGCGCCGCCTCCACCGGAGACTATATAACCGGAGACAAAATGGGGGTGCTCAACGCCGTCATCTGGGTCGTTTTTAAGGCGTGCGGCAGTGGCGTAACCGTATGCGGCTACCCCGTCAGCCCCGTTACCTTGTGCTCCTTCGCTGCCTGCAGTACCAGACACAATATCTGTACGTATTGTGGTAGCACTTGTGGATTTAAAAGTGATATTTGCGAATTTGTCAGGAATCGGGCTGGGTACTACGGCAGCTCCAGGACCGTATGATGAACCTGAGTTACCAGTGGGATATGGAAAGTAGGAGGATGAGAAACGGTAGTCGGGGATCTCCGCTTCGAAGAAAATCTCATAATGTTGCTCAGCCCATGCAGACCCTTCGGTAGCGTCCATTCCTTCGTTAGCATGCCCGCTTGAATCCCATTGGTTGGAAAAGTCATAGCCATCATAGTTTGCGGGGTTTCTGCTGTCAGTAATGACTGCACGGGCCCCACTGCCGGAGCCGCCACCAGCGACAACCAGTAGAGTATCGTGCGAAGAATCTCCTGGTTCCCCTAACAGAACCGCGGAAGAACCGCCACCTGAGCCTGAGTACACTACCTTATGATCAGAGCTCAACGCATCAATCTTTGCTTGAACGTCAGCGGGAATAACACTGCTGGGTGGGATGTTTGACGAGCCTCCTTTACCGTACCCTGTACCACCTTCAGCCGGTTTGTTGTAGAAGGCTTGGCCTGCCAAACCAATGTGAACTTTAACGATCTGACCCGGGGATACCGGTGCGAACCCGTACATCACAGCACCTCTGCCGCCATGGCTGATTATATGCCCGACGCGACCGAACATCTTCTCTATGTCATAATCACTGAGACCACCACCGTTTCCGCCGCTGATGCGGAAGTTAATGTGGGTTGCCCCTGCCGGTACCTCTATCTCCTGGTAGGGGGTTGCTGCTGTGATTCGGTGCTCAAATGACTGGCATTCAGAACCGCCTGAGGCAGCATAGGCGGGTACTAGCGCGGAGGCCAACACCGCAGGTGCCGCCCAGGCGGTACCAGCCACGAGTTTTCGGCGTGAAATCTCTTGGGTCATCGTATGAAATTTTCCTTGTGTTTGAGTGAATGTGAGTGAGCGTCCCGCCCAAGGTGCACATCACGCTGTATGCAGCATATGCAGCAGGTTATGAGGTCTGCCACGCAGCGGATTGCAAAAATATTCGTTCCCGTATGATAAGTCGGTCACGTAAGAAATGCCTTGAAGAGACCTGTTTATTATTCCACAGCAGAAGCGGTATTGAATAGTTTCTAAAACTCAAGTGAATAGTAAAAGATACCCCTATTCGCTGGCGCTCGAACCCGCCCCTTGAACCCATTCATGCCAAGGAGAAAACCGCCACTAAACCTATTTGGGGATAAAAATTATCTGGGCCACACACGCTATACCCACAATTAGCGTATGGGGCCCAGATAAGTCTGTGTGCTGATCGCTCGTGAACCTTGGTTAAGGCCAGGGATACATTTTCCCGTCATGGTCGATCTGGTTGTTGCGTGACGGGCAGAACGAGTACTGTGCCGTGCCGTCTGTGAACTCTTCACGGTTCTTGCCTCGGCTGTACCCAACCATCTCAACATGTGCGTCAAGCACGTTGCTGTTCACATAGTTGCCGCCCGCGCCGCCAGCACCAGAGACCGCGCCAGCGCTCACCGCGTACGTTTGCGGTTTGGAGTTATTCGCAAGCTGGTCGGTGGTTTGTGCACCAACCACCACGGCCGCACCCGAACCGCCGCCGCCATAGCCGCCGCCACCGCCACCAGAGACAATGTACGCCGCCACGTTATAGTCGTAGGTTTGTGCGTTTTCCGGCAGGGTAGCGGCAATATTCGTGACATACCCGTAGGCGGCCACACCGTCACCGCCGTGCCCGAAGTCGCCAGTGCCACCAGCAGCCCCTGCGACACCACGTGAGCGGATCTGCGACTGTGGTGTGCTTGTGAACGAGAGCCCGCGGGCACTCCTGAACGTGGGGTTGTTGCCGCCACGTGCGCCTCGGCCGATGTTCCTGCCTGCGGTAGCTCCTGAGGGGGCAATAATTCGGCCGGCGCCGTACTGGGCGTATACCTCTTCAGCGTTTTTGCTGGGTTTGCTGGCCTTCGATTCACCGCCGTCGCCGCCGTTACCCAGGTAGGGCGGGCTGTAGCGCGGAGCCCACTTGGGAACATCGGGGTCGAACTGCCGCCAGGTGGGCATTTTCGCCCCATCGGGCAGGTTCGTGCGGGAAGTGGCGATAATGCCGCGTGCCCCGCCTCCGCCGCCTCCGCCGGCAACGGCAATGAGGGTTTCTGCGTCACCGTCAAGCAGCACTAGCGCCGATGAGCCGCCGCCCGAGCCTGAGTAGATGATCAGGCGGTTGTAGTCTGCGCTGGTCATGCGCTCCTTATCGGAGTCTTCGTACACGTACTCCGGCATGAGTGCCGATGAGCCGCCGCGGGTGTAGCCATCGCCCCCGTCGGCGGGCTCATAGTAGTGGCCGATACCGCCAGCCGCCAAGTAGAAACGGTACTTCTGCCCGGGGGTGACTGCGATAACTCCGCTTACTTCCGCGCCGTAGCCGCCTGAGCCGCCGGAGTAGTCGTCCATATCAACCCCGCCGCCTTGGCCGCCTTCAATGTAGAACCGCATGTACGAGACACCGTCGGGGATGGTGATGTCTTCAACTGCGCGCTCGCGCGGGGTGCGTTCTGGGGCGACTTCGTGCATGTACTGGCGCAGACCGTAGGCGGAATCTTCACCGGGTTCGAGGTCAAAATGCAGACAGGGAGCGAGGTCCATGATGGAGGCGGAGTACGCCGGGATCGCGGTGGAAGCTACCACCGCGGGGGCAGCCCAAGCGGCCCCTTTAACAAGATTTCTGCGAGAAAATCCCCGGGTCATGGCATGTGTCCTTGAATATGAGCGTGAGTGATATGAAGGGTGTGAAAACTCAACACACTATTGCTGGCGCATATCTATACGCGACGTCGATAGTGTTAATAGGCGCGTGCTCTTCGGCGGGCGTCTGAGTATTCACCCGTCATTCTGCCATACGAAGGTGCAGAACTACTATTTGGTGACATTCAACTAGACATTTATTTTTATTTCAATATTTATGCGCAAACCCTTGAAAATCAACCGTGCAAAGTTGTATAAAAATAAGTAGTGTGATGAATATTTCGCGGAATATTTTTAATGTGGACACAAACCTTCATAAATACTTGACTTGTAAAGTAATTGGGTTTAGGGTAGGTGGGCATCACCGAGAATTAGACATCCTGTGATAACAGCACACGGAACACACGGAAGGCAGCGAACAATGAACGCTCACAAAACAACTCCCACCCTCGAACACCTCCAACCGGCGCCCGGCACCAGCAAGAAGCTCGGCTTCCTCTCCTTTGGGCACTGGGCCGAAATTCCCGGCTCGCGTGTGAACAGCGCCTCCGACTCGCTGCACCAGGCTATCGATCTGGCGGTAGGTGCCGAAGAGATCGGCCTGGACGGTGCGTTCTTCCGCGTGCACCATTTTGACCAGCAGCAGGCCACCCCGTACCCGCTTCTGTCGGCGATCGCCGCTAAAACCAGCCGCATTGAGCTTGGCACCGGCGTGATCGATATGCGCTACGAAAACCCGCTGTATATGGCCGAACTCGCCGCAATGTCCGACCTGATTTCCGCCGGGCGCTTGCAGCTGGGGGTCTCACGCGGCTCGCCCGAATCCGTTATCCGCGGTTTCGAGAGCTTCGGCTATTACCCCGCCGAAGGTGAAGATGAGAGTGCGATGGCACGCCGTCACCTCGACCTCTTCATGAAAGCAATTCAAGGTGAAGGCATGGCACCCTCTGCGCGAGTGCAGGGCAAGTACGCCCCCGTGCAGCCGCAGTCGCCCGGCCTGAGTGAGCGCATCTGGTGGGGTGCGGGGACTGACAACACCGCCGTATGGACAGCGCAGCAGGGCCTGAACCTCATGTCTTCAACGCTAATGCTTGAAGATAAAGGCATGCCCTTCGACCAGCAACAGGCCGAACAGATTCGCCTCTACCGCGAGGCATGGGTCAAAGCGGGGCATACCCGCGTGCCGCGTGTGTCGGTCTCGCGTTCGGTGATCCCCATTATTGATGCCGAGTCGGCGCGTTATTTTGGCCGCCGCGCGGAGGAAGATTCGCAGGATTACACCGGTATTATCGACAACACCTTCTCCCGGTTTGGGCGCAGCTACATTGGCGACCCCAACCTAATCGCCGAAGAACTAGCACGTGACGCGGCTGTTCAGGCGGCAGACACCGTGCTGCTGACCGTACCGAACCAGCTGGGCGTGGACTTCAACCTGCGGATGCTCGAATCCATTGTGAAGGACATCAAACCCGCACTGACGGTGAAGGCGTAGCGCGGCTGAACGGTTGAACCCCCTGCCTGTGTGAGCCCCCGGCCTGCCCCGGCAGGGCGTGCGCTGGATAGTAAAGGATGGCTAGATAACGCCTTTGCGGCGGAGCTTACGCTCCACCGCATCGGGGCGATAACGCACATCCGCCCAGGTGAGATACACAAAATCCCAGCCTTCGCCACGAATCGCCTCTTCGCGGGCTTTCTGGGCCGGGGTATCTTGCGGTGAGACATCCTGCGGCGGGGCGTGCCCCGGTGCGCCAACCACCTCAATCACCACACCGTGCTCAACGAGTGCCGCACCCACTCGGAACGTCTGCAACGGGGTAGAAATCTGGTACTGCTGCACCGGCTCCAACCCGAGGTTCAGAAGCGCCACCCGTGCCAGCGTCTCGGCAGGTGAAGCGGATAAGGGGCTCATAGCAGCCGCCACACGGTGCGCATTCTTAGACCCTCGGCTTCTGCGCACCGCCATGAGGCTATCGTGCAGCTCAGTATGCGTGAGCTCGGGGAAGGAACGCAGGGCGCTTTCGGCAATCACCATGGCCTCCGCGAAATCCGTATCGCGCACGCTCCCAATGGTCGCGGTCACGGGGTCAACCACCCGCAAACCGCCGGGTCCGGTCAGTATGGTGGCGCGGTGGCTGGGCTCATCCTGCCGGTACTGCAGGCCGCTATTGGTGGCCCCGCCGCTTCCTAGTACCTGGAGTTTATCGGGGACGCTCAGTGTCTGAATACCGTGAATAATGGCCGCGCTGCGGTGGCTAAAGACGGGGTCGCGCAGCGCGCGGGCGTGCGCAATAATACGCGCCAAATGCTTATCAGCAGGGCTCAGCTCAGCCCACTCGGGGGCGCTCATGTACTGCCCCTGGGCGAGCCGAACCGTATCGCCGCCGCTCTGCCCACCGTGAGAAAACTGGGGGTCAGGCCCTTCACTAAGGCCATTTTTTATATTTTTTATTTTATTAGATATTATTTCATGCTTTTCCATACTGTTTATAAAAGCATTATGGCCTAAGGTTCGCTTCCCGGCGTACCCTAGCCTGTGGATAATAGCGGTTTAAACGGAAATATCCACAAGCTGAGCATAAAAACCCCGTCACGGCGCGTCACATAATCCGCCCGCACAAGACACCCGACCCAGACACACCAGCCCTGGGGCAACTAATAGAAACCCAAGAGAAAAGCATCCCATCCGCGCCCGCAGCATTTTATAGAATGGGGAGCATGGCTGATGAACTGTACTCCCGCATCCCCGACACCCCCATAAGCGACGATACCGCCCGGCTTGAACGCATCCGGGGCGCCCTTGAAAAGCTTAACTACAGCTACGACGGGGTGCGTGAACTGCTGGGCGAGCGCGCCTTTGAAGCAATGGCGCGCGACCAGGTTGTGCCCGGCACCTGGCGGATACAGAACATCCTTGATAATGCGCACACCACCGACCCCGACCGCCGCCTGGCGCGCATAATCGGGTTTTTCCTGTTCGCACGCACCCTAACCCGCGCGGAACTTGCCGATGCGCTCGGCGGCGAACCCGCGCTGAATGACTTTATCGCGGCACACCTCGTGGAACCGGCGGAGTCAGACAATGCCCGCACCCCCGAGAACCCCGGCGAAGAACCGCAGTACCGCGCCGTGTTTGACCTGCGACCGCATTCGGCTGATGACGGCACCGAGCTGTGGGTGGCCTCTGATTTGGGGGCGCATCAGCGACCCGGGGTGCTGCGCAAGGACCACGTGCTGGGTATCGGGCAGGCATCCCTAACCCTGGCGCAGATTACCGAGCGCACCCCCGTGGCGCGTGCCCTTGACGTGGGAACCGGCTGCGGTATTCAGACCTTCCACCTGCTCGCCCACGCAGACCACGTGACGGCCACCGATATTTCGCCGCGCGCCCTTGCCTTCGCCCGGTTTAACCTGCTGTTGAATGCCCCCGCCCTGAAGCTCGACCCGCAGAACCTTGAAGCGCGCGTCAGCCTTCGACAAGGCTCTTTGCTGGATCCCGTGGCGGGGGAGCAGTTCGATCTTGTGGTCTCAAACCCGCCGTTCGTCATTACCCCGCGCCGCGCGAACGAAAGCAGCGACGACCAGTTTACGTACCGTGACGGCGGGCTGCCCGGTGATGATATTGTCAGCACGCTCATTCGGCGCATCCCCGAGGTTCTGGTGCCCGGCGGGCGCGCCCAGATGCTCGGCAACTGGGAAATTCACCGCGACAACACCGGCGAGGCGCAGCCCTGGGACGCTCGCCTGCGCACCTGGTTCGCCGAATCCGCCACCGGCACCCCGAGCGAGGCGTGGGTAATTCAGCGCGAAGTGCTCACCCCCGAATCCTATGCGGAAACCTGGCTCAAAGACGCGAGCGAAAACCGCGACCGCGACCACTACGAGAGCACCTACCGTGCCTATCTCGACGACTTTAAAAACCGGAACGTTCATTCTATTGGGTTTGGGATGCTCTGGCTCCGCCGCCCGGCACACACCACCGAAACCGCACCCCTGAACCGGTTCGAAGACATCACCTACCCCATAGCCCAGCCCATCGCGCAAAGCATCACCGAGGCCGTGGCACGCTTCGACCGCCTCACCACCCTGACCGATCAGGTGCTCACCGAAACCCACCTCGTGGTCGCCGAAGACGTGACCGAAGAACGCCACGGCCGCCCCGGCGCCGAGCATCCGAACGTGATCCTGCTGCGCGCCGGATCCGGGCTGTGCCGAACAATCCTGCTCTCAACCGAAACCGCCGGGTTCGTCTCCGCATGCGACGGTGAGTTGAGCATCGGGCAGATTCTGGGCGCGCTCGCCATGCTCCTAGGCTGGGAAGACTACACACCGGATGCGCGCGCCGCCTTCGGCACCGAGAACGAGCATCCACGCGACACCCTGCTGGTCGCTGTCCGGGAACTCATCGAAAAAAGCTTCCTGCACTTCGCAGACGAAAACAGCTAACCCCACCCGCCCCATGCTAAAAAGGCTCTTTATTCCAATAAAGCGGCGTTTCTAACGCTTTATTGGAATAAAGAGCCTTTTTATGCCCCGCCCGGCGCACCCCCTACACTAAAAGAATGAGCATACAAGAGCACAACCAGATGATGAGCACCGAATCCTGCTGGGAAACAATACGGGAAAACACGCTCGGGCGTCTCGTTATCACCGACGGCCAGTTCGTAGACGTACTACCGGCCTTCTACGGGGTCACCGGCGACGAAATCTACCTGCGCACCACCCGCGGCGACAAACTCTCCTCCGTGGTGGTCAGCCGCCGCGTAGCATTCGAAATCGACGAGCCCCTGCCGGAAGGCATACGCACCGTCATCGTCCAAGGGGTGGCGCACTGGCTGCCCAACGAAATGACCCCGGATGTGGTGCACACTCTAGGGTTGCGTCATTTTAGCGACGGCAATAAGATGCAGTGGGTGCGCATTGAGCCGCGCAAAGTATACGGCCGCGAATACCGGCTGGTTGAAACCGACAGCAGGCAGTAGACACAGCCCACACCACGGGAACCAGCCCACAGGGCGAACCCGGCGTGTTGCCCCACCGCACCCTAACTTGCGCCCGCCACATTAATGGCTTTACATAGAGGGAACACCCGGCGCGTTGCGCCGCCAATGGGAGTTTCGGGCGCACTATGCGCTATTGTTGAATCGCATCTAGACTGAAAACCACCCCACACGAGGAGAGCCGTGCCCACCAAGGCAAAGAACGGAAAAGCCCTACTGATCGTTGAGTCCCCATCGAAGGTGAAGACCATCAGCGGTTACTTAGGCGGCGAATTTCTGGTGGATTCGTCCATGGGACACATCCGCGACCTGCCGCAGCCTTCCGAACTGCCCGAAAACCTGAAAAAAGGCCCGGTCGGCAAGTTCGCGGTCAATATCGACGACGATTTTGACCCCTACTATGTGGTCAACCCCGACAAGAAGAAAAAAGTCGCCGAACTCAAGCGCAAACTCAAAGACGTTGACGCCCTCTACCTCGCAACCGATGGTGACCGCGAAGGTGAAGCGATCGCCTGGCACCTCAAAGAGGTTCTGAAACCCAAGGTTCCCGTCTACCGCATGACCTTCCCCGAAATCACCCGCGAAGCCATTGAACGCGCCTTCGGGGAACTGCGCGACATTGACCTGCACCTGGTCGATGCCCAAGAAACCCGCCGTATTCTTGACCGTATCTACGGTTACGAAATCTCACCCGTGCTGTGGCGCAAGGTCGGCCGCGGGCTATCCGCTGGCCGTGTGCAGTCCGTGGCAACCCGCCTCGTTGTTGAGCGTGAACGCGAACGCATGGCCTTCGTCGCCGCCAACTACTGGGACCTGACCGGGCATTTCATCACCACCAGCAGCGAGGGCTTTGACGCCAAACTCGTGGCGGTTGACGGCACCCGAGTTGCCACCGGCAAAGACTTCGCCGACGACGGCACCCTCACCTCCACCAAGGTCACCCACCTCTCAGAGGCGGATGCACGCACCCTCGCCGAAGCCCTCACCGCCGCACCCTTCGCGGTGCGCTCGGTCGAAACCAAACCCTACAAACGCCGCCCCGCCGCGCCGTTCACCACCTCAACCCTGCAGCAGGAGGCGGCACGCAAGCTGCGCTTCTCATCGCGCGTAACCATGCAGGTTGCCCAACGCCTCTACGAGAGCGGCTACATCACCTACATGCGTACCGACTCGGTGGCACTCTCAGACCAGGCCGTGAAGGCGGCACGCCGCCAAGCATCCGAACTCTACGGCACCGAATACGTGCCCTCCGCGCCGCGCACCTACGCCTCCAAGAGCAAAAACGCGCAGGAAGCGCACGAAGCAATCCGCCCCGCAGGCGACGCCTTCCGCACCCCCGACGCCGTGCGCGGCGCGCTCTCCAACGACGAATACCGACTGTACGAGCTGATCTGGAAACGTACCGTCGCCTCGCAGATGGCAGACGCCACCGGTTCGACCGCATCCGTGCGGTTAGGGGCAACCGCATCCAACGGGCGCGACGCCGAGTTCGCAGCATCCGGCACCGTCATCACCTTCCGCGGCTTCCTTGCCGCCTATGAGGAAGGCGTAGACGCAACCCGCCTGGCAGAACGCGACGCCAAGAACGCCGAGAAACGCCTGCCCGCGCTCGCCCAAGGCGACCCGCTCACCGCCGAAAACATTGAAGCCGCCGGGCATGAGACCCTGCCCCCGCCCCGCTACACTGAGGCTTCGCTCGTGAAAACTCTTGACGAGCTGGGTATTGGGCGCCCCTCCACCTACGCCGCCGTGATTTCAACGATTATGGATCGCGGCTATGTGCAGGTGCGTTCCGGTTCGCTCGTGCCGTCGTGGACCGCGTTCTCGGTGGTGCGGCTGCTCGAAACCAGTTTCGGCCCCTACGTGAACTACGAGTTCACCGCGCAGATGGAAGAAGACCTTGACCGCATTGCCCGCGGCGAAGAATCGCGTGTGGAGTGGCTGGGTGCTTTCTACTTTGGTGGCGGGGCGCAGAAGAAACGCGGGCTCAAGCCGATTGTGGATAACCTGGGTGATATTGATGCCCGCGATATTAACTCGATCCGCATTGCTGACGGCATTGTGCTGCGCGTGGGTAAATTCGGCCCTTACCTTGAGGCTGAAGGCATCGTCAATACCGAAACCGGTGAAGTCTCTGACCCCGTGCGTGCTAACGTTCCCACCGATTTGGCGCCTGATGAGCTGACCGCTGAGAAGGCGAAAGAGCTGCTTGAGCAGGGCAAATCCGATGGGCGCGTGCTCGGCACCGATCCGGCCTCCGGGAACCAGATTATCGCCCGCGACGGGCGCTACGGCCCCTACGTTACCGAAGTTATCGAAGAGATGACGGAGGAGCAGATTCAGGCGTACCTGGATGCGCAGCCCACCGAATACTACAAAAACGGCAAACCCAAGCCGAAGAAGAAGCCCAAGCCCGCTAAGCCGCGCACCGCATCGCTTTTCAAATCTATGGATTTGGCGACCGTAACCCTAGAGGATGCGCTCAAGCTTTTGAGCCTGCCGCGCGTGCTCGGTACTGATGCGGAAGGCAACGAAATTACCGTGCAGAACGGGCGGTTTGGCCCGTACCTGAAGAAGGGCACCGACTCGCGGTCGATTGGGTCTGAGGAAGAGATCTTCACAATCACCTTTGAACAGGCGCTCGATATTTATGCGCAGCCTAAACAGCGTGGGCGCGCCGCCGCTAAGCCCCCGCTCGCCGAACTCGGTGTAGACCCGAACAGCGAAAAGAATATCGTGGTTAAAGACGGGCGGTTCGGGCCGTACATTACCGACGGCGTTACCAACATTACGGTGCCGCGTTCGGAAACCATCGAATCGCTCACCCATGAGCGCGCCGTCGAACTGCTCGCCGAAAAGCGCGCCAAGGGGCCTGCGAAGCGTAAAACCGCGGCAAAAAAGACGACCGCCAAGAAGAGCACCGCGAAGAAGACGACCGCTAAAAAGTCCACTACCGCAAAGAAGACTGCGGCTAAGAAAGACTAGTCCGTCTGACGCTGGATGAGTGCGCATTGTGCCAGACTTAACGGAGTTGTATATTATCTCGGCACCTGCCGGGGGATAGGAGCGCGCCGTGCGCCTTGGAGTTCTTGACGTGGGGTCGAACACCGTTCACCTGCTGCTTATTGACGGGCACCCGGGCGCCCGCCCCGAACCGTACGCTTCGCATAAGATCCCGCTGCAGCTGGTGCAGTATTTGACGCCGTCAGGTGATATTTCTGATGAGGGCCGCGCCGCGCTGACCGAGTTCGTGAAGTCTGCCCGCGATTTCGCCATTGAGAACAACGCCGAGGACCTGCTCGCCTTTGCGACCTCCGCTATTCGCGAGGCCGGTAATGGTGCCGAGGTTCTGCAGCATGTGCGGCGGAAAACCGGGGTGAGCCTCAGCGGGATTTCAGGCGACCAGGAGGCGGCTATCACCTATTTCGCGGTGCGCCGCTGGCAGGGGTGGGGTGCGGGGCGCATCCTGAATTTTGATATTGGGGGCGGCTCGTTCGAGTTTTCCACGGGAACGGATGCCTTACCAGATGCGGCGATGTCTGTTCCGCTGGGCGCTGGCCGCCTGACCCGCGAGTTTTTTGAGGAGCAGCCGCCCGCACCGAAGCAGACGAAGCGGCTGCGCGGGTATGTGCGTGAGCAGATTGAGCCGGTGGCGCAGCAGCTGCTGGCGTTTGGCGAGCCGAATATGGTGGTGGGCACCTCGAAGACGTTCCGTTCGTTGGCGCGTATTTGCGGGGCGGCACCGTATTCTGCGGGGCCGCATGTGAAGCGTGAGATGCATGTGACGGATTTGCGCCTGTGGACTCGCCGCATGGAGGCCATGGCTCCCGCCGAACGCGCCGATTTGCCCGGTGTTTCCCGGATGCGCGCCGACCAGGTTCTTGCGGGCGCAATGGCGGCTGAGGCCGCGATGGAGATGTTCGGTGTGGAAACGATGCGTGTTTGCCCCTGGGCGCTGCGTGAGGGCCTGATCTTGAGGCGCCTGGAGCACCTGGCGGAGGGCACCAGCACCCCGCTGGATCCGAAGACCCTGGTGGGGGAGTAGCGGCGCACCGCGGGCCACGCAACGAAGGCTACTGCGTAGCTGGGCTAATGAGCCGCTCCACGAGGGCTACCATAAGGTCCTTTTCTTTCGGGTTGCTCATGGCGACCATTAGGGTCATTGCCACTAGGGCGTTGTTTGAGACGAGCGGTGTGCCATCCGCCGAAAATAGCAAGTTGTTCCGGGATAAAAACTCAATGAACAGGGCCGCGGCGCTGCGTTTATTCCCATCAACCAGCGGGTGGTCTTTAACCATAAGGTACAGTAAATTCGCTGCCTTTTGTTCGGTAGTTTGGTAGAGATCCTGACCCGCGAAGCTCTGGTAGATGGTTGCGACAACCGACTTGAGTTTATCCCCGTTTTCAATCCCGAAAAGCCTATCCTGCGGGAATTCGCTGCGGGCGCGGGCAATGATCGCCTGCGCTTCGGCATGAGTGAGCTGCCACACCGGCGCGTTCCCGGTGGATTCGCTGGCAGAGAGCGTGCCTTCGTCGTAGTCGCGCAGGGCTTGCAGGCTTGGCAGATAGGCTGCGAGTACTTCACCAGTACCGGCCACAAGATGGTTATCTGCCCGTGCCATGACTTCTACGATCTGCCCGAGCTGCTCAAGCCGCTGCTGGTTAATGCTGTACCCCTGCACCAGGTATTCGCGCAGGCGCTTGGTGGCCCAGATGCGGAACTGCGTGGCCGTGGCTGATTTGACCCGGTAGCCCACGGAGATAATGGCATCAAGGTTGTAGTGCGGGATCAGCCGCTTGACCTGCCTTTTGCCTTCCTGACGAACCTGTCGGAAATCCTGGCAGGTTGCCTCTTTTAGCAGCTCACCCTCAGCATAGATGTGCCCCAGATGCTCAACGATGTTCGTGCGAGATGTCTCAAATAACGCTGCCATCTGTTGCTGGCTGAGCCACACAGTTTCGCCCTCTATCCGAACATCAATAGCGGGCTGATCGGTATGTGGCTGGTAGATAATAATGGAGTTATTAAATTCGTTCATGTGACACTAATTATAGTTAAAGTGGATTTATATTTAATTATTGCATGAATTAAGCCGGAATTGAATGCGCATAATCTGCCCGTATCTCGATGACCGCCAGGATAGAAACAGTCACGGCTGTACAGTAGCATGTAAAAAAGCCCTGTGCTGGCTTGTGAACTGGACTATATCTATATTGAGGAGTTTCTGTGCCTATCTACACACCTGAAGAATACCCGGCCGTGATCGAGCGTATTAAGACTAAAATCGCTCAGAAGAATATCAGCATGGGGCCTACCATTTCGGAGACGGAAATTGCTGCTTTTGAGAGTGCCTGCAACACCCGCCTGCCGCAGGCGTACCGGCTGTTTCTGCTGGAGGTTGGTGACGGCTGGAACGACCCGGAGACGGAGAGCATTAGCGCCAGTCCCATTCACCGGCTCGCAGAGATTGAGCACAAAGACCTTTCCCTCCCCATGACGCTCACGGACGGCTGGGTTTGGGAGGATGAGGAGGACGAAGAGCAGCTTAGCGATGAGTCCTTTGAACGTAAGCTGGGGAACCAGGGTGTTGAGCTCATGGATGAGGGGTGCGGCATGACCTATGAGCTGATTACCGCCGGGCCGTGCGCCGGTGAGGTGTGGAGCTTCTCGGATGTGGGCGTTAGCCCCTGCTGTGAGCGCCAGGACTTCCTCGGCTGGTTTGAGCTCTGGCTAGACAGTGACGGCGACCCTGACTATTTCAAGGATTATATTGATGGAGACAATAAATAATAGGGGACATATATTGCAGGGTTGTCTTAGGCTCTACATGATGTTTAGAATATTTAACGAAGCTCAGCAGTTGTACCTGACCGCCCTGATAATACAGGGTGACAGATAACGATTAAATACAGATAAGGAGAATTTTTAAAAATATGAACTTTATATTTCTTGGGGATCAGGAGCAAGAGGTTTGGAAAAGCTTCATATCTGCTATTGGGACTATTGTGGCTGCTCTCATTACTACTATCGGTGTTATTTGGACAGCTAGATCATCTCTTAAAAAGCTTAAAATCGATCAAAAAGCTACCCCTACAGAGCTTACGAGGTATAAAGAATGGCTAGAAGTAGCTGAGAAATATAAAAATGTTTATATGAAACAATATCCAGAAGGTTCAGATTATGGTGGGCAATGGAATGATATTAAAAAATCTTGTGAAGCGGCTCTTCATGCTGCTTCTTGGGAACGTATAGTCTTAGCTGAGACTCCTAAGGGATTGGCTCAGAAGCAACTTTTGAATTTGGATTCTGCTTATGCGGCATCAAAGATACTTGTAAAAACAAATAATAAAAATATACCTCCTGTTGAAGTTCCTAATTTTCAGGGAAAAGTATCTAATATATTAGCATATATTTTTTCGATCTTTGTTGTATTATTACTTATTTTGATTCTTGGTTTATTTTGTGAAGGAATCTTTGGTTTAGCTTTTCTGCTTATGGCTCTTTGTTTTATTCTTTGGATATGGTTTACGAGTATATTACACTCAATTTGGGAAAAGCCTAAAGTTTATTTTCGTAAGATAGCCCTTGCTCATGGGGCTAAAATTCAAGATTCTACCCATGTAGATAGGTCCTTTCGCATAAGAGGCAGCTTTTTGGATGATTTATCGAATGACGTCTGCTTACCCTTTGAGAATAGGATACTTTTGGGGCCTATATTTCATTTTATAATTTTATGTCCGCCTGTAATCTGGTGGGCGTCACGTTCTAAAAAATATAATTTTGGATATATGAAAGAAGAACTGGAGAGCAAGAAAAAGGCGAAGCGTAACTAAGGGTGCTGGGTATATTATTATTCTGCCACATATCTAACCTAGCTTCACATCCCCTCCTGCAGCCTTTACTGAACCTATATACGTCCCCTCTGTGGCAATAACCCCTGTAGTGTCCAAGGAGCCGTATATATTTACAGCATCAAGATATAGAGTTCCCAAGATCTCTACATTCCTTATCGTCATAGATTCGTATACCATAACATCTAGCAAAGTTAAATCTCCATTATATTTAATTTCATCTAAGTTGAACTCATGAGTATATTTTGAATGCGATAGGTTAAGGTGAAAATCAGACCATGATAATTCTTTATCCCTGTTTTTGTTGAAGCCTTTCCTGAATTCATCTAAGATAGCCAATCGTATGCTTGTCTCTTGCCAGTAAGCTTCTTTAGATGTATCTTCCAAAATATTTTTATTTTCTTTTGCTTCATTTAATATTTTTTCTTTATACTTAGGGTCGTATAGATATAGACCGCTTTTATAGGGGTTGCGGATATAGGCGCATAAATTATTTATGATAATTTGCCCTTCCTGAAGTCTATCTGATCTTGAAAGAGCCTCTTCTCCGAGCCATTCATCTATAAGACCAGTTAAAGTATAGACACCGCCCATGCGGATAGATGATTTCTCATTACCAAGTTGTTCTATACCTTTTGTGTACCTCTCTCGGCGTTCCGCTTTGCGTTCTTTAAAAGCATTCGCCTCAAACTGTTCTTGTTGTTTTTCTACTTGTTTCTCGAACTGTTCTTTCTGTTGGTGTAGTATCTTTTCTTGATGAATTCTAAGATTTTCAGCTGCTTCACGGTCGTTATCATTTTTTCGGCGAGTCTCACCGAGCGCAATAAGAGCGATAAGCCCACCTGTCGCTAGAAGAATTGCTTGCCGAAGCGCCGCCGCTCCACCAGAATTAACGCTGCCTTCAGGTAGGCTCATAACAACAGGTAACAGGAACGCATATGAGCCACCCACTATGCCACTAGAAAGAATGCGTGCGTGGAACCAGCGAGGATCGTTATCCTGCTTGAAGATGGGCCACAGAATCAGCACTATATATCCGAGTGAGAGGAACCCAAGACCCCAAGCAAAATAGAACTGTGCGAAATGTTCAGAACTAACGTCTGGGTTCCACCCTATTACCTGAGCGATAATCCACCCTATGATGAGTAAGATCTCCAAACCAAAGGTCGTCCCTACAATCCGGTCAATAGCACGCCACTTCCTCTTCTGTTGTGAAGTATCTGGTGCTGTGTCCTGTTGTAGTGTAGCCTCTACATCTTCGCGTTCTTCTGACATTGGCGATCTGTTCCTCAAGGTGGATGGTGTGTGTTCCTTTTTCACCCTACCGCATCTTCAGCTCGCCTTTCAGTTTTCCCTGAATTTTGACCCAAGGTTTACCTGCAAATCTTTGTTGAACAGGCGGGTAACGGCCCAGTATTGCGCATATTCAGGGGTGTTGTGGATTGAATCTGTAGTTGAAGCAGACCAGCCGCGCCAGCAGGAACAAACCCCTAGAGGGCAAACAGTGCCGTAGAATCTTAGTGCTCTCATACAGCAGGAAGCGGAGACCGCGAATCCCTCGGGTGGCTAGTTATCTTCCTCTCCAGACGTTGCACCCTCCACTTTTACCGTGGTGGCTTCCTTGCGCCATTTGTGGAGCTCTTCGTTAAGAGATCGCAGCTTTTTCAAGAGTTCTTCCTTTTCTTTGGGATCTTTCACCTCACGAAGTTTATTATTCGTTTCTTCTATTTCTTGGAACTTATCTGCAAGGTATTCTTTCTGCTCTGAAGTCAGGAATTTACAGCCAAGAGGTAAGCCTTCAAGGTTGCGGTAAATAGGGTAACCCCTACCATTTTCGACTGTGAAATCATTATTAGGTGAACCAAAAAGTGTGTTTTTATGGTTTGTCTCATCATAGAACTGAGGGGCACAGTCTGTGAAGCGAGAAAAGCTGCTGTTGTCTCCGTCTGCTCCAAAATAAACTTTCTGATAGAAGATAGATCCGCTAAAGTCAGTTACATCCTTGTAGGTGGAGCGGCGGAAGTCAGCCCACTGGTAGGTGGAGTCGCGGAAGTCAGCCCCGCCCTTGTAGATGGAGCCGAGGAAGACACTCCCGCTCTTGTAGGTGGAGCGGCGGAAGTCAGCCCCGCCCTGGTAGGTGGAGTCGCTGAAGTCAGCCTCGCCCTGGTAGGTGGAGCGGCTGAAGTCAGCCCCGCCCTGGTAGGTGGAGCCGGTGAAGTTAGCCTCATCCTGGTAGGTGGAGTTGCTGAAGTAAGCCCAGCTCTTGTAGGTGGAGTTGCTGAAGTAAGCCTCATCCTGGTAGGTGGAGTTGCTGAAGTTAGCCTCATCCTGGTAGGTGGAGCCGGTGAAGTTAGCCTCATCCTGGTAGGTGGAGCGGCTGAAGTTAACGGGTTTTGTGTAATAGGATTTTGTGAGGTCAACGGGGTAGAAGAAAATGCTTCCCGAGAAATCATATTCAAAATTTGACCATGAGTCCCAGGGATTTTCTTCTGAGATTTGTAAACGGTCATGAATTTCTTTAATAATACTTAAACGAGTATCTGCTTCAGAATCAAATATCGCTTTGTCTGTGTAGAAATCTTGTTTTCTATCTTTGTATATACCGTTTGTTTTAGGGGCATCTTTCGATAGCTCATCATAATAAGAAGCAAGAGTAAACGGAGATCGGATATAGGCGCAGAGGTTATTGATGATAACCTGTCCTTCTTTGAGCCTTTCAACCTTAGGCAAACTTTCTTCTTCAAGCCAATCATCCACAAGCCTAGTAAGTGTATAAATGCCGCCAGTGCGAATAGATGTTTTCTCATTACCTAGTTGTTCTATCGCTTTGGTATACCGTTCTCGGCGTTCTGCCCTGACTTGCCGTAGATGATCTCTGTCATTTTTCTCTTTGTCTTGGTCGTTCTTGAGTTTTTCATTATTGTTTTTGCGAAATGTCTCGACAAGACCCATCACTGCGATAGCTCCACCGGTTATATAGAGGAACGCTAACCGAAGGTTGCTCTGAGCCAGTAAAACAGGAGCACTTTTATCGTTGGCTGGTTCTCTAGGGGTTTCAAAAACTTGCTGTGGGATAGAGAGAGCACACGCTAGCCCGGTACTAGTAATCAGCAGAATAGCAATAGGCAGCCACCACAGTTTTACCCATGACCATACTTTGCACAACCATCCAGGTTGCTTTACATCAGACTGTTTTTTATCGCTCATAGCTGAGTAGACTCCTTGTGGTGAGTGTGTGCAAGTACCACCCTACCGCATCTTCAGCTCATCTTTCAGATTTTCCTGAATTTTGACTCAAGGTTTACCTGCAAATCTTTGCTGAGCAGGTAGGTAACGGCCCAGTCTTGCGCATATTCAGGGGGTGCGGGGTGAACCCTGTGGTCGAAACAAACCAGCCACGCCAGCAGGAACAAACCCCTAGAGGGCAAACAGTGCCATAGAATCTTAGTGCTCTCATACGGTAGGAAGTGGAGGCCGTGAATCCTTCGGGCGGCTAGTTATCATCCTCTCCAAGTGCTGTACCCTCCACTTTTACCGTGGTGGCTTCCTCCCGCCATTCATAGAGCTCTTCAGTAAGAGCTTGCAGCTTTTTCGAGAGTTCTGCTTTCCCTTTGGGGTCTTTTATCTCAAGAAGTTTATTCTTCGTTTTTCCTATTTCTTGGAACTTATCTGCAAGGTATTCTTTCTGCTCTGCGGTGAGAAAATCACAGCCAAGAGGTAAGCTTTGAAGGCTGCGGTAAATGGGGTAGCCCCTGCCGTTTTCGACGGAGAAGTCATTATCGGGTGAACCAAACAGCGTGTTTTTGCGGTTTGTCTCGTCATAGAACTGAGGGGCGCAGCCTGTGAAGCGAGAAAAACTGGGGCTGTATGTGCTGTAGCCAAAATATATTTCACGATAAAAAACAGACCCACTAAAGTCAGCCTCATCCTGGTAGGTGGATCGGCGTAAATCAGCCTCTTCCAGGTAGATAGAGTTACCGAAGTCAGCCCTGCTCCGGTAGGTGGAGTGGCTGAAGCGAACCTTATCTTGGTAGGTGGAGCCAATGAACTCAGCCTTACCTTCGTAGGTGGAGTCGTTGAAGTAAACCTCATTTTGGTAGGTGGAGCTACTGAAGTAAGCCCCTTCCCGGTAGGTGGAGTCGCTAAAGTCAGCCTTGCCCTGGTAGGTAGAGTCGCTGAAGTCAGCCTCACTCTGGTAGGTAGAGTAGTTGAAGCAAGCCCAGCCTTGGTAGGTAGAGTAGCTGAAGTCAGCCCTTTCCCGGTAGATAGAGCTGTTGAAGTAAGCCTCACTCTGGTAGGTGGAGCTACTGAAGTAAGCCCCTTCCCGGTAGGTGGAGCAATTGAAATTAGCCCAACCTGTGTAGGTAGAGCCGTTGAAAGTAGCTCCGTCCTGGTACGTGGAGCCACTGAAGTCAGTCTCACTCTGGTAGGTGGAGTAGTTGAAATCAGCCCAGCACCGGTAGATGGAATCGCTGAAATCGGCCCTGCTCTGGTATGTGGAGCTCTCGAAGTCGGCGTCGTCCTGGTACGTGGAGCCACTGAAATTAACGGGTTTTGTGTAATAGGAGTTTGTGAGGTCAATAGGGTAGAAGAAGGTGCTTCCCGAGAAGTCGTATTCAAAATCTGACCATGCCCCCGGCGTGTTTATTTTAGGGCTTTGTAGGCGGCTGTGAATTTCTTTAATAATGCTCAGGCGAATGTCTGCTTCAGATGTGAACTCAGCTTTATCAGTGTAGAATTTCTGCTGATTATCTTTATAAATCCCCTCAGACGAAGGTTTATCTTCAGATAATTCATCATAATAAGAAGCTAGAATAAACGGGGAGCGGATATAGGCGCAGAGATTATTGACAATAACCTGTCCTTCTCTGACTTTTTCTGTGTAATCCAGGTTTTCGTCTAGAAGCCACTCATCCACAAGCCCAATGAGCGTGTACATACCACCCATACGAACGAGGGCTTTCTCATTGCCTAGTTGCTCTACCGCTTTGGTGTACCGCTCTCGGCGTTCTGCTTTACGTTCTTTGAAAGCATTTTCATCGAATTGCCGGATTTGTTCTTTGAGAACTTCCGCTTGGTGCTCTTGGTTTTTAAGGGCAGCTTTAATGTCTGCATTCGCTTTAGCGCGGTCATTAGCATTCTTGCGGTAGGTTTCAAGTAGGACAAGCGCTGCCCCACCAACCAGGAGCCACGGAAAAGCCTTCTCAAACCGCGCCATAAACTTGGTGTGCCGATATACCTCCGGGCTAGCAGATAATCTAGCCTCTATAGTTTTGCGTTCTTCTGGCATTGGTGATCTGCTCCTTAAAGTGATGGTGCGTGTTCCTTTTTACCCTACCGCATCTTCAGCTTAACCAGGTGGCTAGTTATCTTGCTCTCCGGATGTTGTGCCCTCCGCTTTTACCGTGGTAGCTTTCTCACGCCAAACACGGATCTCACCGTTAAGAGATAGCGGGGTGTTGACAAGTATGGCGTTCCCCTCGGTATCTTTTACCTCACGAAATTTATTCTTCGTTTTTCCTATTTCTTGGAACTTATCTTCAAGGTATTCTTTCTGTTCTGCGGTGAGAAAAGCACAGCCAAGAGGTAAGCCGTCAAGACCACGGTAAACGGGGTAGCCCCTACCGTTTTCGACTGTGAAATCATTGTTATGCGAGCCGAAGAGGGTGTTTTTATGGTTTGTCTCGTCATAAAACTGAGGGGCGCAACCTGTGAAGCGAGAAGAACTGTCGCTGTATGTGCTGTAGCCAAAATATATTTCACTACAGAAAATAGACCCGCTAAAATCAGCCTCGCCCCAGTAGGTGGATCGGCTTAAATTAGCCCCTTCCTGGTAGATAGAGTTACCGAAGCCAGCCCTGCCCCGGTAGGTAGAGCCGCTGAAATCGGCCCCACCCCAGTAGACGGAGTCATTAAAGGCAGCTTCGCCCCGGTAAGCGGAATCGCGAAAGACAGCCCAGCCTTGATAGACGGAGCCGCCGAAAACAATCTTGCCCCAGTAGGTAGAGTCGCTGAAATCAGCCCCGCGCCGGTAGGTAGAGCCACAGAAATCAGCCTCTTCCCGATAGGTAGAGCCATTGAAAACAACCCAGCCCCGGTAGACGGAGCCACGAAAGAAAACTTCACCTTGATAAGTGGATCCGCTGAAGTTAGCCCCATCCTGGTAGGTGGAGCTGCTAAAGACAGCCTTGTCCTGGTACGTGGAGCCGCTGAAGTTAGCCTGACTCTGGTATGTAGAACTGAGGAAATTAGCCCCGCGCTGGTAGATAGAGCCGCTGAAATCTGCCCCGCCCTGGTAAGTGGAACCACCGAAGCGAACCTCGTCCTGGTAGGTGGATCCACTGAACTTAACGGGTTTTGCGTAGTAAGAGCGTGTGAAATCTATGGGGTAGAAGAAGGTGCTTCCCGAGAAATCATATTCAAAATCAGACCATGCCCCCGGCGTGTTTATTTTAGGGCTTTGTAGGCGATCGTGAATTTCTTTAATAATGCTCAGGCGAATATCTGCCTCAGATTCCAGCGCTGCCTTGTCAATGTAGAATTCTTGTTCTCTATTTTTGTAAAGACCTTCGGCTGTTGGGCTTTCCTGAGTCAGCTCATCGTAGTGAAAGGCGAGAGCGAAGGAGGAACGGATATAGGCACAGAGGCTATTGATAATAACCTGTCCTTCTCTGACTTTTTCTGCATAATCCAGGTTTTTGTCTAGTAGCCACTCATCCACGAGCCCAACAAGCGTGTATACGCCACCTATACGGACAGGGGCTTCTTTGCTTCCGAGTTGTTCCACCGCTTTGGTGTACCGTTCTCGGCGTTCTACATTATGTTTTTCTGGCATTGCTTATCGGGTCCTCTGCGCTGTGGTGACTTTTTCACGCCATTCATGGAGTGCTGTGTTGAAAGCCCGTAGCTTTCCTGGGAGTCCTATCTTTTCTTGGAAGTATTCTGTGGTAAGAAGTTTCTCCCTCGTCTCTTCTATCTCTTTGAAGATACCGCTGAGATATTCTTCTTGTGTTTCCGCCAGGAAACAGCAGCCAAGAGGTAAGTCTTCAAGGCCACGGTAAATGGGGTGGCCCCTGCCGTTTTCGACTGTGAAATTATTGTTATGCGAGCCAAAAAGGGTGTTTTTATGGTTTGTCTCGTCATAAAACTGAGGGGCGCAGCCTGTGAAGCGAGAAAAGCTACTGTTGTCTCCGTCTTGGCCAAAATAAATGTCACTACAGAAAATAGACCCGCTAAAGTCAGCCTCACCCTCGTAGACGGAGTGGCTGAGGCCAGCCCAACCGCAGCATATAGAGTCGTTGAAGTAAGCCCACCACCGGTACGTGGAGCCACGGAAATCAGCCCAATACCGGTAGATGGAGCCGCCAAAATCAGCTGCGCCCTGATACGTGGAGCCACGAAGATCAACCCAATAGTGGTAGACGGAATCGTTAAAAGCGACCGCGCACTGGTAAACAGAGCCACGGAAGACAGCCTCACTGAGGTAGGTGGAACCATTGAAGTACGCCCCTCCCCGGTAGGTGGATCTGGCGAAGCCAGCTGAACCCCGGTACGTGGAGCTACGGAAATCAGCCTCACCCTGGTAGATGGAACCATTGAAACTAGCCCGGCCTTGGTAGCTGGACTCGCTGAAGTAAACCTCGTCCATGTAGGTGGAGTAGCTAAAATCAGCCTCACCCCAGTAGGCGGAACCACTGAAATTAACAGGCTTTGCGTAGTAAGAGTGCGTGAAATCTACGGGGTAGAAGAAGGTGCTTCCAGAGAAATCGTATTCAAAGTCTGACCACGCCCCCGGGGTGTTTTCTTTAGAACCCTGCAAACGGTGCCGAATTTCTTTAATAATGCTCAGGCGAACCTTCTTTTCAGACTCTAAACCTGCTTTATCTATATAGAACTCTTGTTCTCTATTCTTGTAGAGACCTTCGGCTGTTGGGGCGTCTTGAATTAGCTCATCATAGTGGGAAACAAGGGCAAACGGGGAGTGGATATATGCGCACAGGATATTAATAATAACCTGGCCTTCTGCGACTCGTTCGTTGTATTCTACGTTCTCTTCTCTAAGCCATTCATCTACTAGGCTAACGAGTGTGTACACGCCGCCCAAACGGACGGGGGCACTCACATTACCAAGCTGTTCTACCGCTGCGGCATACCGTTCCCGGCGTTCTACATTATGTTTTTCTGGCATTGCTTATCGGGTCCTCTGCGCTGTGGTGACTTTTTCACGCCATTCATTGAATTCTTTGTCAAGAGGTTGCCGCTTTTCTATGAGCTCTTTTTCCTCTTCATCATTTTTCACGGCAAGGATTTCATCGCTGATTTCTTCCAACCTGCGGAGAATACTCTTCAGGTATTCCCCCTGATCGGGTGCCAGGAAAGCACAGTTGAGGGGTAATCCCTCAGGCGTAAGGTAAATGGGGTGGCCCCTACCGTTTTCGACCGTGAAATTATTGTTATGCGAACCAAAAAGAGTATTTTGGTGGTTTGTCTCGTCGTAGAACGCAGGGGTGCACTGCGTGAAACGGGAGGAGCAGCTGCCGTCTATATCTTCACTAAAATAGATTTTGTCATCAAAAATAGACCCGTTAAAGGCTGCTACACCCGCATAAGTGGATCCGCTGAGATTAACCCAGCCCTGGTGGATAGACTCGCTGTAGTCAGCATTTCTCCGGTAGGTGGACTTACTGAAATCAGCCCAGCTCCCATAGATGGAGTTATCAAAGTTAACCCACCTCTGGTAGGTGGATCCGCTGAAGGTGGCCCACTCCCGATATTCTGAGCCGCAGAAGTCAGCCCCAGCCAGGTAGGCTGATCTGCGGAAGTCAGCTGCACCCCGGTAAGTGGAGTAGCTGAAATCAGCCAGGGCTTGGTAGGCGGAGCGACTGAAATCAGCCTCTTGGTAGGTGGAGAAGTAGAAGTGAGCCTCATCCTGGTACCTGGAGCCGCTGAAATTAGCCTTGCCCTGGTAGGCGGCACGGCTGAAGATAGCCCGGCCCTTATAGACGGAATCACTGAAATCAACTGTACCCGTGTAGCTGGAACCGCGATGATACGCCTCGTCGGCGTAGGTGGAGGCGCGGAAATCAGCCCTACCCTGATAGGTGGAATAGCTGAAATCGGTATCATCCCCATAGTCTGAGTTGCTGAAATCAGCGTCACTTTTGTATGTGGAGGGAGAAATGAAATCGCTAAAAACAGCTTTTTGTTTGTAGGTGGAGCGGCTAAAGTCAGCCCGACCCTGGTAGGCGGACTCCCGGAAGTCAGCTTCACCCTGATAGGTGGAATAGCTGAAATCAGTATCACCCCCGTAGTCTGAGTAGCTGAAATTAGCGTCACCGCAATAGTGGGAGCCGCTAAAATCAGCCCGGTCTTTATACACGGCATTATCGAATGCGGTAGGTTTTGCGTAGTAAGAATTTGTCAGATCTATGGGGTAGAAGAAGGTGCTACCTGAGAAGTCATATTCAAAATCGGACCATGTTCCCGGGCTGTTTTTGTCCGTGCCTTGTAGGCGGTGGCGAATTTCTTGAATAATGCTCAGGCGAATGTTTGCCTCAGATTCCAGCGCTGCCTTGTCAATGTAGAATTCTTGTTCTCTATTTTTGTAAAGACCTTCGGCTGTTGGGCTTTCCTGAGTCAGCTCATCGTAGTGAAAGGCGAGAGCGAAGGAGGAACGGATATAGGCACAGAGGCTATTGATAATAACCTGTCCTTCTCTGACTTTTTCTGCATAATCCAGGTTTTTGTCTAGTAGCCACTCATCCACGAGCCCAACAAGCGTGTATACGCCACCTATACGGACAGGGGCTTCTTTGCTTCCGAGTTGTTCCACCGCTTTGGTGTACCGTTCTCGGCGTTCTACATTATGTTTTTCTGGCATTGCTTATCGGGTCCTCTGCGCTGTGGTGACTTTTTCACGCCATTCATGGAGTGCTGTGTTGAAAGCCCGTAGCTTTCCTGGGAGTCCTATCTTTTCTTGGAAGTATTCTGTGGTAAGAAGTTTCTCCCTCGTCTCTTCTATCTCTTTGAAGATACCGCTGAGATATTCTTCTTGTGTTTCCGCCAGGAAACAGCAGCCAAGAGGTAAGTCTTCAAGGCCACGGTAAATGGGGTGGCCCCTGCCGTTTTCGACTGTGAAATTATTGTTATGCGAGCCAAAAAGGGTGTTTTTATGGTTTGTCTCGTCATAAAACTGAGGGGCGCAGCCTGTGAAGCGAGAAAAGCTACTGTTGTCTCCGTCTTGGCCAAAATAAATGTCACTACAGAAAATAGACCCGCTAAAGTCAGCCTCACCCTCGTAGACGGAGTGGCTGAGGCCAGCCCAACCGCAGCATATAGAGTCGTTGAAGTAAGCCCACCACCGGTACGTGGAGCCACGGAAATCAGCCCAATACCGGTAGATGGAGCCGCCAAAATCAGCTGCGCCCTGATACGTGGAGCCACGAAGATCAACCCAATAGTGGTAGACGGAATCGTTAAAAGCGACCGCGCACTGGTAAACAGAGCCACGGAAGACAGCCTCACTGAGGTAGGTGGAACCATTGAAGTACGCCCCTCCCCGGTAGGTGGATCTGGCGAAGCCAGCTGAACCCCGGTACGTGGAGCTACGGAAATCAGCCTCACCCTGGTAGATGGAACCATTGAAACTAGCCCGGCCTTGGTAGCTGGACTCGCTGAAGTAAACCTCGTCCATGTAGGTGGAGTAGCTAAAATCAGCCTCACCCCAGTAGGCGGAACCACTGAAATTAACAGGCTTTGCGTAGTAAGAGTGCGTGAAATCTACGGGGTAGAAGAAGGTGCTTCCAGAGAAATCGTATTCAAAGTCTGACCACGCCCCCGGGGTGTTTTCTTTAGAACCCTGCAAACGGTGCCGAATTTCTTTAATAATGCTCAGGCGAACCTTCTTTTCAGACTCTAAACCTGCTTTATCTATATAGAACTCTTGTTCTCTATTCTTGTAGAGACCTTCGGCTGTTGGGGCGTCTTGAATTAGCTCATCATAGTGGGAAACAAGGGCAAACGGGGAGTGGATATATGCGCACAGGATATTAATAATAACCTGGCCTTCTGCGACTCGTTCGTTGTATTCTACGTTCTCTTCTCTAAGCCATTCATCTACTAGGCTAACGAGTGTGTACACGCCGCCCAAACGGACGGGGGCACTCACATTACCAAGCTGTTCTACCGCTGCGGCATACCGTTCCCGGCGTTCTACATTATGTTTTTCTGGCATTGCTTATCGGGTCCTCTGCGCTGTGGTGACTTTTTCACGCCATTCATTGAATTCTTTGTCAAGAGGTTGCCGCTTTTCTATGAGCTCTTTTTCCTCTTCATCATTTTTCACGGCAAGGATTTCATCGCTGATTTCTTCCAACCTGCGGAGAATACTCTTCAGGTATTCCCCCTGATCGGGTGCCAGGAAAGCACAGTTGAGGGGTAATCCCTCAGGCGTAAGGTAAATGGGGTGGCCCCTACCGTTTTCGACCGTGAAATTATTGTTATGCGAACCAAAAAGAGTATTTTGGTGGTTTGTCTCGTCGTAGAACGCAGGGGTGCACTGCGTGAAACGGGAGGAGCAGCTGCCGTCTATATCTTCACTAAAATAGATTTTGTCATCAAAAATAGACCCGTTAAAGGCTGCTACACCCGCATAAGTGGATCCGCTGAGATTAACCCAGCCCTGGTGGATAGACTCGCTGTAGTCAGCATTTCTCCGGTAGGTGGACTTACTGAAATCAGCCCAGCTCCCATAGATGGAGTTATCAAAGTTAACCCACCTCTGGTAGGTGGATCCGCTGAAGGTGGCCCACTCCCGATATTCTGAGCCGCAGAAGTCAGCCCCAGCCAGGTAGGCTGATCTGCGGAAGTCAGCTGCACCCCGGTAAGTGGAGTAGCTGAAATCAGCCAGGGCTTGGTAGGCGGAGCGACTGAAATCAGCCTCTTGGTAGGTGGAGAAGTAGAAGTGAGCCTCATCCTGGTACCTGGAGCCGCTGAAATTAGCCTTGCCCTGGTAGGCGGCACGGCTGAAGATAGCCCGGCCCTTATAGACGGAATCACTGAAATCAACTGTACCCGTGTAGCTGGAACCGCGATGATACGCCTCGTCGGCGTAGGTGGAGGCGCGGAAATCAGCCCTACCCTGATAGGTGGAATAGCTGAAATCGGTATCATCCCCATAGTCTGAGTTGCTGAAATCAGCGTCACTTTTGTATGTGGAGGGAGAAATGAAATCGCTAAAAACAGCTTTTTGTTTGTAGGTGGAGCGGCTAAAGTCAGCCCGACCCTGGTAGGCGGACTCCCGGAAGTCAGCTTCACCCTGATAGGTGGAATAGCTGAAATCAGTATCACCCCCGTAGTCTGAGTAGCTGAAATTAGCGTCACCGCAATAGTGGGAGCCGCTAAAATCAGCCCGGTCTTTATACACGGCATTATCGAATGCGGTAGGTTTTGCGTAGTAAGAATTTGTCAGATCTATGGGGTAGAAGAAGGTGCTACCTGAGAAGTCATATTCAAAATCGGACCATGTTCCCGGGCTGTTTTTGTCCGTGCCTTGTAGGCGGTGGCGAATTTCTTGAATAATGCTCAGGCGAATGTTTGCCTCAGATTCCAGCGCTGCCTTGTCAATGTAGAATTCTTGTTCTCTATTTTTG